>Ga0137308_100155_pt1 | contig 128581 bp, 109 predicted proteins | sample Inofrocosms_June_FD_97181 | JGI IMG/M metagenome (GOLD analysis project Ga0137308, IMG submission 97181) | Mouse cecal microbial communities from Vienna, Austria - N-Acetylneuraminic and N-Acetylglucosamine D2O microcosms_June | ecosystem: Host-associated > Mammals > Digestive system > Large... | reverse complement strand
GTGCAGGATTTTGGAAAAATCATAAAAAACCACAGCTTTTATATTGACAAAACAAATTTTATTAAAGAGTGGTGGGAGAACCATGACGACGTCACCCTGCTTACCCGTCCAAGGAGATTTGGAAAAACGCTGACGATGAGCATGGTCGATTATTTTTTTCTGTAAAATATGCCAAAGAAAGCAGTTTGTTTGAAAAAATGGCTACCGCAATCCCACTGGCTTTGGACGGTGGGTTAAGGTAGCCAAAAGTGGCGGTTTGTGTTATACTTGCGTCATGGGAACATGGAAATCAAAAAACAGGCATATCATGCCCTATGGGTACAAGTATTATCAGATGATATAAAGCAGTTTTCATATGAGATATGCCAGAAACATAATGTCATTATTAAATACATGGAAACGGATAAAGGCCATATTCATTACATGATAGAAACAGGACCAACAATGCCTGCCAGTAAAATTGTAAACCTGATGAAAAGTTATACTACGTATCATATTTGGGAAAGATATCCAAACTACCTGCGAAAACATTTCTGGAAGGAACATACTTTTTGGACAGAGGGGTATTTTGCTTGCAGTGTTGGTAATGTTTCGGAAGAGATGCTGCGTAAATACATAGAAAACCAAGGATAGAAGGCGGTGAAAGTAAGTGTTAAAAGCATATAAATACAGGATATATCCAAATAAGGAGCAAAAAATACAGATTGCAAAAACATTTGGCTGCTGCTGTTTTGTTTATAACCAGACACTTGCATACAGAAAAGAAAAATACGGGAATAGTAAAGAATCCGTTACTAAAACAGACTGTAATAATTACTGCAACAGGGAATTAAAGAAAAAGTATGAATGGCTGAAAGAAGCGGACAAATTTGCCCTGACAAATGCCATTTACAATATGGATGCGGCATACCAGAAATTTTTTAAAGAACATACAGGATATCCAAAGTTTAAAAGCAAACATGATAACCATAAATCCTATACGACAAATTTTACAAACGGAAATATAGCGGCAGATTTTGGGCATGGGAAAATAAAACTTCCAAAATTAAAGACAGTAAAAGCAAAACTGCACAGGAAATTTTCAGGAAAAATAAAATCAGCCACAATATCCCAAGTACCAAGTGGAAAATATTATGTGTCAGTGCTAGTGGAAACAGGGCAGGAAGAACTAGCGCAAACAGGCAGGAGCATAGGTTTGGATTTAGGTATAAAAGATTTGTGCATTACGTCAGATGGAAAAAGGCACGAAAACGCAAAGATTATAAGGAGACATGAGAAGAAGCTTGCAAAGCTGCAAAGACAGTTATCCCACAAAGAAAAAGGGAGTAATAATTATAATAAACAGAGAAGAAAGATAGCATTGTGCCATGAGAAGATTACAAATACCAGAAAAAATAACCTGCATAAGATTTCTTATGAAATTATCAGCGAAAACCAAGTGATAGTTTCAGAAAACTTACAGATAAGGAATATGGTAAAGAACCATCATCTAGCAAAATCTATTACAGATGCATCATGGTATGAGTTGACAAGACAGTTAGAGTACAAGGCAAAATGGAATGGAAGGCAGTATGTCAAAATAGATACCTTCTATGCAAGCAGCCAGTTGTGTTCTGTTTGTGGATCGCAGAATGAAGAAATAAAAAATTTATCTGTAAGGGAATGGACATGTCCTGTTTGTGGTGCAAAACACGACAGGGATGTGAATGCTGCAAAAAATATATTAGCAGAAGGACTAAGACAAATAGCATAATATAAATAGGGACGGTGCAGCCCGAATAAACGCCTGTGGAGATAGTAGGTCACGAGGTCGATGAAGCAGGAAGCCCATTGGCTTTAGACAATGGGTAGTTCACGTAGTTACTACTACTTCTCAAAAATATAAGGACTGTTTTGGATTTACACAAGACGAGGTATTTGCCGCCCTGGATGAGTTTGGGCTGTCAGAAAACAGGCAGATGGTAAAAAACTGGTATGATGGATTTACATTTGGAGACCAGACCGATCTTTATAATCCGTGGTCAATTTTGAAAAAAAATATGCGCAGGTGCTTATAGAAAATGGAATTTCGAAAAAGAACATTCGCAAATATGGATTTGCATTTTGCGGGAAAAAAGTTTTGATTGACGGGAACTGAATTGTCAAATTTTTAACAGTTCTTGTATATTTCACCAACAAGGTTTATAATATTGCTCAATAAATATTGAAGTATAAAGGAGAAAGAACATGAAGGTATTAGTAATAAACTGCGGCAGCTCTTCCTTGAAATACCAGGTGATTGATTCTGCTACAGAAGGCGTGCTTGCCAAAGGTTTGTGCGAGCGGATCGGCATTGACGGCAGGCTGGTGTATCAGCCAGCAGGCGGAGAAAAGGAAATCACAGAGGCGGCGATGCCGACGCATAAGCAGGCGATCCAGATGGTGATTGACGCGTTAATAAATGAAAAGACAGGCATTATCAAAAGCCTTGCAAAGATCGGGGCTGTCGGGCACAGGATCGTGCATGGCGGTGAAAAGTTTGCAGCTTCTGCGATGATTACAGATGAGATGATCCAGGCTGTGGAAGCCTGTTCGGATCTGGCGCCGCTGCATAATCCTGCAAACCTGATCGGCGTGCGCGCGTGCAAGGAATTAATGCCGGATACGCCGATGGTAGGCGTGTTTGATACGGCGTTTCATCAGACGATGCCAAAAGAAGCCTACTTGTACGGCGTTCCATATGCGTATTATGAGAACTACGCGGTGCGCAAATACGGATTCCACGGCACGAGCCACAGCTATGTGTCCAAACGTGCGGCGGCAATTTTGGACAAGCCGTATGAGTCGTTAAAGACGATTGTATGCCATCTTGGAAACGGCGCTTCGGTCTGCGCAGTGAAAAATGGAAAGTCAGTAGATACCTCGATGGGGCTTTCTCCGTTAGAGGGGCTTGTGATGGGCACGCGGTCTGGTGATATTGACCCTTCTGCGGTAGAGTATATTGCGAAAAAAGAAAACCTGGATTTAGCGGGCGTATTAAATGTCTTAAATAAGAAGTCCGGGGTTATGGGCTTATCCGGCGTTTCTTCCGACTTTAGAGACCTCGAAGAAGCAGAAAAAGCCGGAAACGAACGCGCGGCAACCGCGCAGCAGGTGTTTAATTACCGTGTGCTGAAATATATCGGCGCTTATGTGGCGGCGATGAACGGCGTGGACTGCATCTGTTTTACGGCAGGCGTCGGTGAAAATAACGGTGTCATCCGCAAACAGATCTGCGACAGCCTTTCATTTTTAGGCATTCAGATTGACGATCAGGAAAACAGCAAGCGTGGAGAAGAGACGATTGTCTCTACGCCGGATTCCAAAGTGAAGGTGCTTGTGATCCCTACGAACGAAGAGCTTGCGATTGCAAGAGAGACGGTTGCGCTGGTGCAGGGCTGACAGACAAAAATTAATTTGTTTTTCTTATTGACAAATAAATCACAGTTGGTTATACTTTTTTCGTGTATGTTTGAAAAAACAGGCAAAAAGGATAGGAGGCGCCATGATTTTAGACCTTTCAGCGTTGTGCTTCACGGCAAACGCACAAGAGGAGAGAAAAGTGCATATCGATCTGGATGCAGTGGAATCTAAAATGGGGACTTTTCCGATTGCCAAAAAAGAACCATTCACCTTGCATCTGAAGAACGTGGAGAACAGGCGGCTGCTGATCCAGGGGGAAACAGATGTAACGATATCCGTTCCATGTGACAGGTGCTTGGCTTCTGTTTCAGTCTGCCTGCATCTGGTCATTGAAAAAAACCTGAAAGTCTCCGAAGACGAGGATGCTGTGAAGGACGATGACAGTTTGGAACAACTGGAATATATGAATGGCTGTCAGCTTGACGCAGACCGGCTTGTATACGGGGAGATCCTGCTTGCATGGCCGGCAAAGGTGCTGTGCGCGAAAGACTGTAAAGGAATCTGTGCCAAATGCGGCGCAAATCTAAACGAGACAGACTGCGGCTGCGACAGGACAGTGCCAGACCCGCGGATGGCGGCATTTCAAGATGTGTTTAACAAGTTTAAGGAGGTGTAAGCAGATGTCTATTTGTCCAAAAAATAAAACTTCTAAGAGCAGAAGAGATAAAAGAAGAGCAAACTGGAAAATGACGGCTCCTACATTAGTAAAATGCAGTAAATGTGGAGAGCTTATGGTACCGCACCGTGTATGCAAAAATTGCGGCACATACAACAAAAAAGAGATCATTGCGGTGGATTAATGGCAGGAAAGACTTTACAGACACTTTGCGCAGCTTTGTAACAAGGCTTTTGCACAGAAGATGTAAAGTCTTTTTTTGCGTTATACGCACAGGGTGGGGAGGAAAGCAGGATGCAATTACAATATCGAAAATTAACCGAAAAAGACCTGGAGGCATTTATCGCCATTCGAATCAGCCAGCTTCGGGAAGAAGGGGCGACAGAACACATTGATTTAACGCCTGTACTTTTGGACTATTACCGCAGGCATCTAGCGGACGCTACCTTTGTGTCCTGGCTTGCCGCGCACGGGGATCAGATCATTGCGACAAGCGCGATTTCTTTTGTGGAGAAGCCGCCTACGTTTGGATGCCCAAGCGGGAAAACAGGCATACTTTCCAGCATGTTTACCGATCCTGCATACCGCAGGCGGGGCATCGCAAAAGAGCTTTTGTCGCGGATTGCAGAGGAAGCAAGGGCGTATGGGTGCGGCAGTATCTGGATTACCGCCTCAGATATGGGAGTCTTTTTATATACTGCTTTTGGGTTTACCCAAAACGGAAATTTTATGGAATATAAAATTTAGTTTTGTATGCGTAAGTGATTTGAATTTTGTGTTGATTTATAGAAAGACATATAGTATATTGTAAATGATTTGTTACCAGTGTATGGAAGGCATACACGGCTAAAAAACTACGGGCAGTCACTGCGAACATAGGTAGGAAAACAGGAGGGCATTATGAGTACAAATGTCAGAGTAGTTGTCGATGCGATGGGCGGAGACCATGCGCCGGGGGAGATTGTAAAAGGGGCGTTGCAGGCGCTGGAGACGAAAAAAAATCTAACGCTGGTTCTCGTCGGGCGCAAAAAGCCGCTGGAAGCAGAACTTCGGAAGTATCCGTATGACAAAAGCCGTGTGGAAGCTGTATTTGCCGAAGAAGTGATTGAGATGGCGGAGCCGCCGGTAGCGGCGATTCGAAAGAAAAAGGATTCTTCGATTGTCGTCGGGTTAAATATGGTAAAGCGCGGGGAAGCAGACGCTTTTGTATCGGCAGGCAGCACCGGGGCTGTCCTGGCTGGCGGCCAGTTGATCGTAGGCAGGATGAAAGGGGTGGAGCGTCCGCCGTTAGCACCGCTGATCCCTACGGCAAAGGGCGTGTCGCTGTTGATTGACTGCGGCGCAAATGTAGACGCCAGGGCGTCGCAGCTCGTGCAGTTTGCAAAAATGGGGTCGATTTATATGGAGCGGGTGGTCGGGGTGAAAAAGCCGCGTGTCGCCATCGTCAATATCGGGGCAGAAGAAGAAAAAGGCAATGCGCTTGTAAAAGAGGCGATGCCGCTGCTTAAGGCATGTAGCGATCTTCATTTTATCGGCAGCATCGAAGCACGGGAGATTCCGTTTGGAGCAGCGGATGTCATTGTGTGCGAGGCGTTTGTAGGGAATGTCATTTTAAAGCTGTATGAAGGAACCAGCTCCATGCTGCTTTCGCAGGTAAAAAAGACGCTGATGAGCTCGGTGCGGACAAAGCTCGGCGCGCTTTTGATTAAGCCGGCGCTGAAAAAGACATTAAAGGGCTTTGACGCTTCCCAGTATGGCGGGGCGCCGATGCTCGGGCTGAAAGGGCTTGTTGTAAAGACCCACGGCAGCTCGAACGCGTCAGAAGTAAAACAATCTGTGATTCAGTGCGTGAATTTTTCCAAACAAAAGATAAACGAAAAAATCAGCCGCCAGTTCAATAACGCGGCAGCGCCTGCGTCACAGCAGTCCAAATAGAGCAAAATGATAAAGGAGGTAGAAAGCATTATGGAATTCGAGAAGATCAAAAAAATCATTGCAGAAGTGTTAAACGTGGATGAAGAAGAGATCACGATGGATACAACTTTTGTCGATGACCTTGGTGCCGATTCTCTGGATGTATTTCAGATTATTATGGGCATCGAAGAAGAATTTGATATCGAGATCGCCAATGAAGAAGCAGAAAAGATCGCGACTGTCGGCGATGCTGTAGAACAGATTAAAAATGCATTAAACTGATGGAAAAGGGGTGTTTTGAGACGATCGCTGTTGTTTTAAAACACCCTTGTTCACGGAAAGCGAGGAAAGCATGAGAAAACAGTTGGAGTTTCAGCAGGTGATAGGCTATGAGTTTAAACAGGCGGGGCTGTTGCAGCAGGCGCTGACACACAGCTCTTACGCAAATGAAAAGCGGATGAAGCGCCATTCAGATAACGAACGGCTGGAGTTTTTGGGAGACGCGGTGCTTGAGATTGTTGCGAGCGAATATTTGTACAACAATTTTCCGCAGATGCCTGAAGGGGAGCTGACAAAGCTGCGGGCAAGCCTGGTATGCGAGCCGACGCTTGCTTATTGCACAAAGGAGCTGCATCTTGGCGATTATCTGCTGCTTGGCAGAGGGGAAGACCGTACAGGAGGCAGAAAGCGCAGCTCGATCTTATCCGATGCGTTAGAAGCGGTGATCGGCGCGATTTATCTGGATGGTGGTTTTGCTAGTGCAAAAGAGTTTATCCTGAAATTTATCCTGACGGATATCGAGCATAAGCAGCTCTTTTATGATAGCAAGACTATCTTACAGGAAACGGTTCAGGGACGCGGCATTGGCGCGATGGACTATAAGCTCGCGGGAGAGAGCGGGCCAGACCACGATAAAAAATTTGAGGTAGAGCTTTGGATCGGGGGCAAAAAGACAAGCACCGGGGAAGGGCATACGAAAAAAGCGGCAGAACAGGAGGCGGCATACAAAGCGCTGATCAAGCTTCATGCAGCAGAGGCAAAAAGGCAGCAGTAGGCGGAGGAAAGAATGTATTTAAAGAGCATAGAGGTGCATGGCTTTAAGTCTTTTGCAAATAAGATCGTGTTTGAGTTCCACAACGGGATTACGGGCATTGTAGGGCCTAATGGAAGCGGAAAAAGCAATGTGGCGGACGCGGTGCGCTGGGTGCTGGGAGAACAGAGCGCCAAACAGCTACGCGGCGCCAGTATGCAGGACGTGATTTTTGCCGGGACGGAAAACCGCAGGCCGGTCAGCTATGCATATGTGTCGATTACGCTGGATAACGCAGACCATGTGCTTCCGGTGGAGTATGAAGAGGTTACAGTCGCAAGGCGCGTGTACCGCTCTGGAGAAAGCGAATATTTGCTAAACGGCAGCTCGTGCAGGTTAAAAGATGTGGCGGAGCTGTTTTACGATACGGGAATCGGCAAGGAAGGCTATTCGATTATCGGGCAGGGGCAGATTGAACGCATCTTAAGCGGCAGGCCGGAGGAACGCAGAGAGCTGTTTGACGAGGCGGCGGGCATTGTCAAGTTTAAGCGCAGAAAGGCGGCTGCCCAAAAGAAGCTGGAACATGAGCGGGAAAATATGGTGCGTATCCACGATATTTTAACCGAGCTTGAGCGCCAGGTGCTCCCGCTGGAGAAGCAGGCAGAAAAAGCAAAGGCGTATATTAAGAAAAAAGAAGAGCTGAAAGTGATGGAAGTCAACCTGTTTTTGCTGGATATGGAGCAAAACGAAATCCAAAGCAGGCAGACGGCAGAAACGTACGACATCACCGATGCACAGTTAAAGGAGACGCAGGCGCAGTTAGAGCAGGCGCGGGAGGAATACGAACGGCTGTCCAGGCTGCTAGAGCAGGCAGAAGCTGAGATTACGGCGATCAGGGACAGGATCAGCGGGGCGGCAGTATTAAAAGGCAGGCTGGAAGGCGAGGTCAACGTCTTGCGCGAACAGATCCATTCGGCGCAGATGTCGCAGGAGCATTACCAAAACCGCAAGGAAGCGATAGAAAAAGACAGCGGCAAAAGGCGTGCGGACAGGCAGCAGTATGAAGCCGAAAAGTCCGCGCTGGATACACAGGCAGAAGAGGTAATGCAAAAGCGGCAGCAGGCGCAGGAACGCTTTGATCAGGTGCGCGCAAGCATTGCATTGTGCAACGAGACGATCGAACGCGGCAAAAATGAGATTATTGAACTGCTAAATCAAAAAGGCTCGGTAAAGAGCCAGCAGCAGCGGTTTGACATGATGCTGGAGCAGGCGAATATCCGAAATGCACAGCTTAACCAGCGCAAGCTGCGCGCGATGAGCGAAGAGGCGGATCTTGCGTCGGTCATTCAAAAAAACGAGCAGATGCTGTTTGCGCTTGAGGAACGCATGGAGCAGATGCAGGAGGCGGAGCAGGATTTTCAGGACAGGCGCAAAAAAGCGCGCCAGAGCATGGATCAGGCGCGCAGCGACCTGGAGCAGACGGCGGCGCAGTTTCATAAGACGCATTCCAGGCTGGAAACGCTGCGCAATATCGCCGAACGCTATGACGGATATGGCGGCAGCATCCGCCGCGTTATGGAGCAGAAAGAAAAAGAGCCCGGCATCCACGGCGTTGTGGCGGATCTTTTAACGGTCGAAAAAAAATACGAAACGGCAATCGAGACGGCGCTTGGCGGCAGCATCCAGAATATCGTGACAAAAGACGAGGGGACAGCCAAACGGATCGTGCAGTTTTTAAAAGAAAATAAATACGGGCGGGCGACCTTTTTGCCGCTGACAAGCGTGAACGGGCGAAAGCAGGGCTATAACGAGCGCGCATTGGACGCAGAGGGCGTGATTGGCATGGCGAATACGCTCGTAAAGACTAAGCCGCAGTACGAGGGCGTGATGGCATATCTGCTTGGGCGCATCTTTGTCGTAGACCAGATCGACCATGCCGTCGCACTCGCGCGGGAATACCACTATTCGCTGAATATCGTGACGCTAGAAGGCGAACACCTGCTGCCGGGCGGTTCGATTTCCGGCGGCGCGTTTAAAAACAGCAGCAACCTGCTTGGGCGCAAACGGGAGATCGATGAGCTAAAGGCGCAGGAACAGGATCTTCTTGATCAAAGAAAGCGCCTGGAAGACAAGATTCGGGAATACGAGTCCATGCAGCAGCTTCTGCGCAAGGAGCAGGAAAAAAACCAGGAAGTGATGCAGCAGGCATATTTAGAGCACAATACGGCAAAGCTGAACTTAGAGCGCGTGCTTTTGCAAAAGCAGGAAAGCGGCAAGGCAGCAGCATCCCTGGCGGCAGAGACAAAGGAGATCGAACAGCAAAAGCAGCAGATCGGAGAAGAGTGCAGCAAGATTGCCGCACAGCTTAAGGAGTTAGCAGACAAAGAAAGCAGGATCAAGGAGCAGACGCAGACAGCGCAAAAGGAGCTGGAGGAGCATTTAAAATCCGAACAGGAGTATACAAAAGGGTTGTCTGAGATCCAGGTGGAAGAGGCGGCGTTAAAGCAGCAGGCAGGATTTGTCCAGGAAAATATCAGGCGTACCGATGAAGAGCTGCAAAAGCTGGAAAAAGAGATGTCCGACCTGTTAAGCGGTGCGAAAGACGCGGATGCAGACGTTACGCAAAAAGAGCTGGAGATTGAAAAGCTCCGCCAAAGAATCGCGGAGTCGGAAACTAAAAACGCGGCAGACGAAACGGAGCTGGAAGAAGAGCAAAAGCGCAGGGAAGCAATGACGGCGCGCCAAAAAGGTTTTTTTGCAAAACAAGAAGAGCTGTCTGAGCACAAAAATGTGCTGGACAAAGAGATTTTCCGCCTGCTTTCACAAAAGGAAAAGCTGGAAGAGGCAAAAGAATCCCAGACAAACTATATGTGGAGCGAATACGAGCTGACGCCGCATCATGCGCTGAATCTGCGGGATACGCGCTACGCCGACCCGTCCAAAACGAAAAGCCATATCCGGGAGACAAAAGAAGAGATCCGAAAGCTGGGAGACGTCAATGTCAACGCCATCGAGGAATACAAAGAGGTTTCACAGCGTTATGAATTTTTAAAGACACAGCACGACGATCTGATCCAGGCGGAGCAGACGCTGCTTGGCATTATTGAAGAGTTAGACACCGGGATGCGCCGGCAGTTTGCGGAAAAATTTGCAGAGATCCAGCGGGAATTTGACAAGGCGTTCAAGCAGCTATTCGGCGGCGGGAAGGGTACGCTGGAGCTTGCGGAAGATGAGGAGATATTGGAATGCGGGATCAGCATTATCGCCCATCCGCCAGGCAAAAAGCTACAGAATATGATGCAGCTTTCCGGCGGGGAGAAGGCGCTGACCGCGATCGCGCTGCTGTTTGCCATCCAGAACCTAAAGCCGTCGCCGTTTTGCCTGTTAGACGAGATCGAAGCGGCGCTCGATGACAGCAATGTAGACCGTTTTGCAAAATATTTGCACAAGCTGACCAAAAATACACAGTTTATCGTAATCACGCACAGGCGCGGCACAATGACCGCGGCAGACCGCTTATATGGCATTACGATGCAGGAAAAAGGCGTTTCCACGCTTGTATCGGTCAGCTTAATCGAAAATGACTTAAGCTAAATGCAGGTGTATTGCCAGGAGGAATTTATGGGAGAAAAAAAAGGGTTTTTTAAACGCCTTGTAGAGGGGCTTACAAAGACAAGGGATAATATTGCAGCGGGCATCGACGCGGTATTTTCAGGATTTTCCAAAATAGACGAAGAATTTTATGAAGAAATCGAAGAGATCCTTGTGATGGGCGACTTAGGCGTAAGGGCGACAGAGTCGATTCTTGAAAGCTTAAAGCAAAAGGTCAAAGAGCAGCATATCAAAGACCCGGCAGAATGCAAGGAGCTGTTAATCAACAGCATCAAGGAACAGATGGAAGTCGGGGAGACTGCTTACCGGTTTGAAGAGGAGCGCGCCGTCGTGCTTGTCATCGGCGTCAACGGCGTCGGCAAGACGACGACCGTCGGCAAGCTTGCCGGAAAATTTAAAGCACAGGGCAAAAAAGTCGTGCTCGGCGCAGCGGATACGTTTCGCGCAGCGGCAGGCGGGCAGCTTGCAGAATGGGCGAGCCGCGCAGGCGTGGAGATGATCGGCGGGCAGGAAGGCGCAGACCCGGCGTCAGTCGTATTCGATGCAGTCGCGGCGGCAAAAGCAAGAAACGCGGATATTTTACTGTGCGATACGGCAGGCAGGCTGCACAATAAAAAGAACCTGATGGAGGAGCTTCGGAAAATCAACCGCATTTTAGAGCGGGAGTTTTCACAGGCTTACCGGGAAACGCTCGTCGTGCTGGATGCGACGACCGGGCAGAATGCGCTCAGCCAGGCGAGGCAGTTTGCGGAAGTTGCGGATATTACAGGCATTGTGCTGACCAAAATGGACGGCACGGCAAAAGGCGGCATTGCCGTCGCCATCCAGTCAGAGCTTGGGATTCCGGTCAAATATATCGGGGTCGGGGAAACGATCGACGATTTGCAGAAATTTGACTCGGAGCAGTTTGTAAACGCGCTGTTTCATAAGCCGGAGGAGGCGCGGGACGAATAGGCGCAGTAAACGCATGATTTGGAGAAAAGAAGCTATGTGCAAAAAGCAATACATGCCAAAGCGAAAAATAAAAGACAGCGTGTTCACAAATTTATTTCAGGATAAAAAATACCTGCTCCGATTGTACAAGGCGCTTCATCCAGAGGACAGCGATGTGACGGAAGATGATATAAAAGATGTTACGATTAAGCACGTATTGGTAGATGCAGATTATAATGACCTTGGATTTTCGGTTGGTGGCAGGCTTGTCGTTCTGGTTGAGAGCCAATCTACATGGACATTGAATATTATAGTACGTGCGCTGATGTATCTGATACAGACTTACCACGATTTTTTCAAGCGTACCAAACAAAATCTGTATGGTTCGAAAAAAGTGAACATGCCAAAACCGGAATTATATGTGATATTTACGGGTGACAAACCAAAAAATCCGCCCGATACGATCTCGCTTTCAAAAGACTTTTTTGACAGTGAAAAGACAGTGGTGGACGCAGAGGTCAAAGTGCTTTATCAAGAGGACGAGGACAATATTATCGGGCAGTATATTATTTTCTGCAAGGTGTATAATGAGCAGAGAACGAAATATGGGAAGACAAAGAAGGCGGTGACAGAAACGATCCGTATCTGCAAAAGCCGGAACGTATTAAAAGAATACCTCGAAAGTAAGGAACAGGAGGTTGTAGATATTATGATGACATTGTTTGATGATGAACAGGTCTTAGAAGCATATGCAGAAGATATTAAAAATAGTGAAGCAAGAGAAACAGCCGAAAGAATGATAAAGATGAGAAAGCTGTCGCTTGAAGAAATCAGCCTATGCGTTCCCTCATTGTCCCTTGACGAATTAAGAAAGCTAGAAGCCGAAGTGATGCAGTTGGCATAACCAGTCATAGCATTGCTGTATTGACAATACTACCCTCAGATGCTAAAATTTAAAATAGAACGAACGCATACGTACGAGGAGGGGCATGAACATGGACCAGGAAAGCAGCAAAGGCCAGCAGCCGTCGCAGCGGGAGCGCTTTTTGGAATCGAACCTGCTTCGGGACAGCAGGATACTGGAACACACACATTCCTTTATCGTGGAATACAATCTGAAAACAAAGCAGTGCTTTATTGATCCTGCGCAGCGCCAGTATGTATACGGGGACTGGCAGGAGAAAATTCAGCAGGGCTGCTGGCTTCATGCAGACGGTGCGGATTTTAAACAGGTCGTGTTAAAGGACGACATTCAAAAGGCAGAAGTTTTTTTTGACTTTTCGGATTTAAAGGCAGGGGAGCACCGGGAGATGGATGCGCGGTTTTATGTAGAGGCGCACACTTACGAGTGGTTCCGCACCAGCCTTGTCTGCTATGCGGATGCCAGAGGACAAAAGGAACGGGTGCTGATTACCTTTACGAATGCGGAGCAGGAGCTTGAGACGCTAAAGAAGCTGAAATTTTTGCTGGCAAAAGACCCTCTGACACATATGCCGAACTTAGACAGCTTTGTACATATGACGGATGGGATGATCCAGTCGCAGAAAGACAAAAGCTATGCGGTGATCCGTATGGATATTGACAAATTCCGCATGATTAACCAGATGTATGGGACAAAAGAAGGCGACAATATCCTGCGCTATATCGGCGTAAAGATCCAGGAATGGGCGGGGCCTGTGATGGAGCTTTGTACTTACTGCCGCGTCTCTTCGGACGTGTTTTGCGTCTGTATGCCGACGGAGGCGGACGCGATTGCGGAACTGATCGATTTTTTGCAGCTATCGCTTCGTGCGTATCCGCTGAAATTTGATATGGTAATGTCGTTTGGCGTGTATATTACGTGTGAGGAAGACCGCAGGGAGCATATTTCGGTGTCTACGCTGATGGACCGTGCTGCTTCGGCGCAGCGGACGGTAAAAGACAGCTATGTAAACCATGTCGCGTACTATGACAATGTGATCCGCAAAAAAGAAATCGCAGAGCAGATTATCGTATCCGAGATGAAAAAAGCGCTGGAAACGAATCAGTTCCAGATCTATTTGCAGCCGAAATGCGAGATGGATACCGGGAAAATTATCGGCGCGGAAGCGCTGGTGCGCTGGATTCACCCGTCGCAGGGAATTATTTCGCCGGGGGAGTTTGTGCCGGTATTTGAAAAAAACGGGTTTATTTCCGAGCTGGATCATTTTGTACTGCGTGCGACGTGTGAGATGATCCGCAGATGGCTGGACGAAGGAAAAAAAGTATGCCCGATTTCCGTCAATATCTCAAGGACAGACTTGTATGACCCAAACCTGCTGGCACAGATTAAGGAATGTGTGGCGCAGTTTGGCGTGCCGCATGATTTGATTGCGTTTGAACTGACAGAAAGCGCGTTTGTATCGGACAATATGCAGCTTTACAACCTGGCGAAGCTGCTGCGGGAAAACCAGTTTCATGTGATGATGGATGATTTTGGAAGCGGCTATTCTTCCCTCAATTCGCTGCGGGAGATTCCTGTTGACGTGCTGAAAATCGATCTGAAATTTTTGCCGCCTTCCACAGACGACAAAAGAGGGAATGTAATCCTGCATTCGATCGTGGATATGGCGAACCGTCTGGGGCTTGAGGTAATTGTAGAAGGCGTGGAGACGATGGAACAGGCGCAGTTTTTGCTTTCGATCGGGTGCCGCAATGCACAGGGCTTTTATTTTTATAAGCCGATGCCGGTGTCCGAATACGAACGCTGCCTGGAAGGGTAGTGCCGCAAAAGAAGGACGGGATAAGGATAAGGGGAGGAAGGATTCATGGAAGATCTGATTCTTGTCGTAGATGATGCAAGGTTTGCCAGGATGATCTCAAAAAAAGCGCTGCAAAACGGAGGCTACGAAAACATAATAGAAGCGGCGACGGCTGCGGACGCCTTAAAAATATTTCAGGAAAAGAACCCGGATCTGACGCTTTTGGATATTACGCTTCCAGATAATCTGGATTTGACTTTGCTCAAAAAGCTGATGGCAATCAACCCGCAGGCATCGATTGTGATGTGCTCGGCGATCGGCCAGGAACAGATCGTTATAGATGCGCTAAAGTCGGGAGCGAAAGATTTTATTTTAAAGCCATATGATGAAAAACAGTTTATTAAAATCGTTAACCGGGTGCTTTGTGAGAAATCAGAACACAAAAATAATAAATAGGATCAGGCGTTTGGTCTGTACGGCAGAAAATCGATGATGGCGGACAGACCAGAGGCTTTTTTTGTTTTGTATGTTGTTACAGATAAGGGAGAAATACATGGAGGATGAAAAAATTATAGAGCTGTACTGGCAGCGGGATGAAGAAGCACTGCGCCAGACAAACCTGAAATACGGTTCGTTTTGCTATTATATTGCGCACAATATTTTAAAAGACGACGAAGATTCCAAGGAATGCGTCAATGACACATGGTTTAAGACATGGATGGTGATTCCGCCAAAGCGCCCGGAGTTTTTTCAGGCATTTTTAGGAAAGATTACAAGAAACCTGTCTTTAGACCGTTATCGCAAGAGCCATGCCTCCAAGCGGGGAGGGGGAAGCGTGGACGTCATATATGAGGAACTAAAAGAGTGTATTGCAGACCATACCTCAGAGGAAGCACGCACGGATACGATTGTGATTACCGATGCGCTTGGCAGGTTTCTAAGAGAGATTTCCAAAGATGCAAGGATTATTTTTGTGCGCCGATACTGGTATGCGGACAGTGTTGCACAGATCGCAGAGTATTACGGCATGAGTGAGAGCAAAGTAAAGTCTTCGCTGATGCGCAGCCGAAACAAGCTGCAAGCATTTTTAGAAAAGGAAGGGATTACGGTATGACAAACAATGCAGGGGAACGGCTGTTTCAGGCAATGGAGCAGATACCGGATGACATCATTCTGGAAGCAGCGCAGGAGCAGATCATTGCAGATACGGCGGAAAGTGACAGTAACAAGCAGGCAGAAGCTGTGCAGGGCAACAAAGACAGTAACAGCGCGGATGCGGCAGACGGGGGAATGGCCGGCACACAGGCAAAAAAACTGCCGCGCTGGAACGTGCTGGCGCAGAAGCTGAACGGATATTTTAAATATCTCCCGGTCGCGGCATGCCTGTGCATCGTGTTTTTTGGTGCCTATTATGTGATTATAAATTCCAGGCTAGGTGTGCCTGGCACTGGCATTCATACAGAAGGCGGCTATGCCGGCGGTGCGTCTGATGGCACGGTAAAAAAAGAAGAAGCCGAAATGGATCTGGCACGGGAAGAGAGTGCCAAGCAAGATCATGCGCTGGAAAACGAAGCTGCGACTGGCGGCGCCCCGGAGAGCGGAATACAGTCTGACGGCGGTACGAACGAAGAAACACAGGAAGGGGTACGGGATGACGCCGGATCCGATGGCTCGATCCGGTATGAGGCAACGGCGCTTCCGGCACGCTATGACGCATACGAAGGCCCTGTTTTTGCGCTGACTGCAACCGGGGATACACAAAAGCTGCGTATCAGCCGCAGCCTGAAAGCAGACATTTTGGCAGATCCGCTGCCGGTGATGCAGATTGCAGATACGTATGAGATGAAAAACACATCGGACGCTGATAAAACGCTGCAAATCGTTTATCCGTTTGTCACGGCGTTTCGGGAAGCATGGGATGACAGTTTGCCGGTTCTTAGCCTGTTAGAAGAACCAGAGGTTCCGATTTCCTATAGTATAGGGGAAAGCATCTGCGCATACCGGGGCGCGGACTTATCAGAGACGTCTTCTATGGAGGATTATGAGCAACTGTTTGATGCAGAGGCAGATTATCAGGAGCAGGCGCTGGAAAAGGAAGCAGGCTGGAATCAAAAAGTGCAGGTGTACACATTTTCCAATATCCGCCTTAAGGAAAACGCGCAGGATGGCGCACCCGGCATTGTAGGCGTAACGATCAACTCGCAGGAAGCCAAGGTGCTGACTTATGGGTTTGACCATTCTTTTGAAAGAGAGGACGGCAGCAGCAACCATTGCTTTTTTCTGCCGGGAGAGCAAAAAAAGCTCGTGCTGATCGTAACCGGAGACCTGGAGGAAGAACCGCGGGTCGGGTATTATTCAAATCTGGACTGTGTGGAACGCCTGGATATAGGCAGCCTGGACTATGACATGCGCAAACAGGAAATGTCTTATACAAACGCGCTGCGCATATGCAGCAAGGAAGCGACGGATCTGCTTTGTAAAGCGCTGGCTGAGGAAACCGGAGAAGAGGCTGCGCCGTATATAAATGCAGAAGCAGCACTGCGCGCACTGACAATGATCGGGGAAGAGGAGGACTTTTATAATACGCTACAGCAGCGCTATCAGAGTACGGAGCTTAGAGAAGTGTTTGAACGGATATTTGGAGAAACACGGGTGGTGTTTGCAAGGGCAACCATTACGATACCGGCAGGGAAATCGGTGCAGGTAGCTGCCCGCACACAAAAGCGGAAGCAGCAGGAGACGCAGGAATATGCGTTTGATTTCTTTTCCGCCGCGCACAGCCAGCTCCCGCTGAAAAAAACGGCATTCCGGCTGACGGTAGAGGATGGTTTATCGCTTACAGAGCAAAATCTTGGGTTAAAGCAGAAAAAAGCATCCGTATGGAAAGCGGTGCTGTCGAAAAAGCCGTATTCGTTTTCGGTCACAATGTTTTGAATCAGAAACATGTGAAAATAAGGATTGATTTCTTATTTAGTTAGTGTTTTAATAGAAATGGAAGAATTTTTCAGAAAAAAAGTGGAAAAAATTTATTAAAATAAAAAAGAAATCAGGAGGAAATAATTATGTTTGGATTTGGACAGATGATTAACATTCTAAAGAAAAGTCCGAAAAAAATTGTTTTTACAGAAGGAGATGACCCGCGTATACTCGAAGCGGCTTCCAGACTGCTGGCAAGCTATTTCCTGCATCCGATCTTAGTCGGCGACGAAGAGGAGATTATTGCGTCAGCAGAGGACTGTGGTTATAATATTCGCGGGGCAGAGATTATTGACCCGAAAAAATACGAGGATATGGACGCGATGGTGGACATGTTCTGCGAGCTGCGCAAATCCAAAGGGGTTACGCCTGAGGAAGCGAGAAAAATGCTGTCGCAGACGAATTATTTTGGCGCTATGCTTGTAAAAATGGGGCTTGCAGACGCCCTGCTGGGCGGCGCGACATATTCGACCGCAGACACAGTGCGTCCGGCGTTGCAGCTTATAAAGACAAAACCAGGCAACCGCATCGTATCCTCCTGCTTTATTTTGGTACGCCCTTCTGCGACGGGCGGAAACGAAGTACTGGCGATGGGAGACTGCGCGATCAATATCAAGCCGACGGAAGACGAGCTTGTAGAGATTGCGGGTGAGACCGCAAAATGTGCAAAAATCTTCGGCATCGACCCGCAGGTTGCGTTTTTAAGCTATTCTACCCACGGCTCTGGCGAAGGAGAAGACGTCGATAAGATGCGAAACGCAGCGATGAAGGCAAGGGAAAAATACCCAGATCTGCCAATCGAAGGGGAATTGCAGTTTGATGCCGCGGTATCGGTACGCGTGGCACGCACCAAATGTCCGGGCTCTGAAATCGCAGGACATGCAAATACTTTTATTTTCCCGGATATCGGCGCAGGCAATATCGGATATAAAATCGCGCAGCGCCTTGGGCATTTTGAAGCATACGGCCCGATCCTTTTAGGGCTTAACGCACCGATCAATGACTTATCGAGAGGATGCAACGCATCAGAAGTATATTCGATGGCGATTATTACGGCTGCGCTTGCAGATTAACGAAAAACAGGGCTGCCTTTTAGGGCGCCCTGTTTTTGGATTATATTTTTAGCGGTATTCCTTTGCAAGCGCTTCAAACGCAGGCAAAGACCGCTCGATCCGTTCGGTCGGCACACAGTAAGAGATCCGCACATGCCCTGGGCAGCCAAAGCCGCAGCCTGGCACGATCAGCAGGTTGTGCGCTTTGGCGCGCTGTGCGAAGGCTTCGTCGTCTTGCTCTAGCGAGCGCGGGAACATATAGAACGTGCCGCCTGGCTCTACGACATGGTATCCTATCTCGCGCAGGCTTTTGAGCAGCAGGTTTTTGTTCGTCTCGTAAATGGAAATATCGCTCGTTTCATCTGCGCATGCCGCACATACCCGCTGGAACAGGCTTGGCGCGTTGACATAGCCAAGGCTGCGCCCGGCGCCTGCGATCGCGGCATAAACCTGGGCAGAATCTTCCACGGCAGGCGGCACGAGCACGTAGCCCATCCGTTCGCCCGGCAGGGACAGCGATTTTGACCAGGAATAGCAGACAAGCGTATTTTTGTAATAATCAGGCAGAAACGGGACTTTGGTGCCGGAAAATACGATCTCACGGTATGGCTCGTCTGAAATCAAATAGATCGGATGCCCGTATTCTTTGGATTTTGCTTCTAATATGCCAGCTAGCTTTTGGATCGTCTCCGCCGCATAAACAACGCCGGAAGGATTATTCGGAGAGTTGACAACGACTGCTTTTACGGCAGGCGAAAGCGCTTGTTCAAAGGCGGCAAAGTCGATCTGGAAAGCCTCGGTATCCGCTGGCACAATGACAGGCTGCGCTCCTGCGCCTTTTGCAAATACGGTATATTCAGGAAAATACGGGGCAAAAAGAACGACCTTGTCACCGGCGTTGCACAGCCCGTGAAAGCAGCAGCACAGAGCGGCAGCGGCGCCGACGGTCATATAAAAGTTAGTTTCCTGATAGGATGTATGGAAGCGCCGGTTGACAGAATCCGCGATCAAAGCACGTACGCCCGCATCCCCCTGCGCGCTTGTATAGCCGTGCAGTAAGACCGGGTCCATTTCGCTTAAAATGCGTGCGGCGGTTTCGTTGACTTTTGCCGGTGCCGGCACGCTTGGATTGCCGATCGAAAAATCAAACACGTTTTCCGCGCCGATTTCGGCAGCCCTTATTTTACCAAATTCAAACAGCTCACGGATCACAGAACGCTGCGTGCCGAGAGCAACCATTTGTTCATTGAGATTTGTCATAACAGAATGCTCCTTTGTGTATTTTGTATACTGTTAATGTTAGAGCAAATGCGGGAGTGTGTCAAGAAAATAGTTGCAATCACGCACAATTCCAAAAAATATAGAAAAGAGCAGGAAACATAATTATGGAAAAACAGACGTACCAGGCACAGGATCTGGTCAGCATTGCAAAAAGAGAACAGAATAAAAAAAGAAATTACCTTGTCTTAAACCGCTTGCAGGGAAAGCACATTCCGGTAAGCCCTGGGCAGGCGCTGTCGATGTTTGCGCAGTTAGCAGAAACGTGCAGAGAATGGGTCGTGCCAGAGCAGACGCTCCTAATTGGATTCGCAGAAACGGCAACGGCAATCGGCGCGGCTGCTGCGGCAAAGCTTGGCACCTGGTATATACAGACGACAAGGGAGACGCTTGCAGAAGCTTCTTATTTATATTTTCAGGAAGAACACAGCCATGCAGCCGAGCAGCGCCTTGTAAAAAACGGCATAGATGCGATCCTTCCAAAGATCCGCCAGATCGTATTTGTCGAGGATGAGGTGACAACCGGAAATACGATTTTAAATATAATCTCTACTCTGGAAAAAGAATACAAGGCAAACCTATCGTATGCCGTAGCTTCTATTTTAAATGGCATGGATAGCTTAGCGCAGCAGCGCTATCAAAACAGGAACATCCGTCTATTTTACCTCGTAAAAACAGACCATTTCGATTATCCAAAAAAAGCGGAGCAGTATAAACAAACAGGCACTTACCTGCTGCCAGAGCATTTGCCGCTCAGTCAGGCACATGTCCTGGAATATACCGTATCCGGCGGTTTGGACGCAAGAAAGCTGCTGAGCGCAGCAGCATACGAAAAGGCGTGCCTGCACCTGTGGGAAGAAGTAAAACGGCAGCTTCCTGCACTGCCAAAAGGAAACGTGCTGGTTCTTGGCACAGAGGAGTTTATGTATCCGGCGCTTTTTTGTGCGCGCATGATCGAAGAAGCCGGGGCAAACGTCTGGTTTCACGCAACGACCAGAAGCCCGATCGCGGTATTTAACGAAGCGCAGTATCCGCTGCACACAAGGTATGAGCTGCCAAGCCTGTATGAAAAGGAAAGGCGGACATTTTTATATGAGATCCGCGCTTATGACCATGTGCTGATTCTGACAGACGCGCCGAAAAAGGAGCGTGCGGGCATTGAAGCGCTTGTGCGGGCTGCCGCGGCCTGCAATCAGGAGATTTCGGTAGTTTGGTGGGAGCATCGGCAGGAAGAAATCAAAGGGATGTGATAAAAATGGACAGGAAAGGGTTTGGATCAGCATTTGCGGATATTTGTAAACCGGAGTACGTGCTGATGAATAAAAATGTACAAGTTGCTTCTTTTGGCATTCACGATGCATTGGAATCGATTTCTGTAGTAGAGCAGTATGAAAAGCTGCCTGATTGGATTCGTGACCTGGATGTATTTATTACAAACAGGCGTGCGCCAAAGCATCGGGAAAATATGGAGCGCCTTTTGCGGGAAAGCGGCTGCAATACGCTGCGCGGCTTTCTCGATATTACCCATGCACTGTCTTTGGTGGATACCTTCTGGGTGCGCCCTGTGCACAGCGAGTTGACATGGGAGAAAGTGTCATTGTATACCCACCCATTTAATGAAGTAATCGCAAGGACAGCATTTGAAGGCGGACTGCACGGGAGGCAGCTTTCAACGACCAGCCCGGAATATGGGACAGACGGATCGTTTGCAAAATGCTGGATTCGGGAAAACGGCCAGATCCGAATGCTTAAGCGGGGCAGCTCTGGCGCTGCAAACGCAGGACTGGAGCCTTATTCAGAGTACTATGCGGCACAAATTATTAAACAATTTACAGACGAGTTTGTTTCTTATGACCTTCGCACCGTAAATGGCAGAATCTGTTCGGTTTGTGATATTTTTACGTCGGAAGCTTATGGATATCTTCCGTTTACATCCATCGACCCTGGCAATTCCACGATTAAATCTGTCTTAAACAAAGCATACGAATACGGATTGCAGGATAAATTCCGCCGAATGTTTGTAATCGATGCCGTGATCTTGAACGAAGACCGCCACAAAAATAATTTTGGATTTTTAGTAGAGAACGATACGCAGGAGATCGTAGATATGGCGCCCTTATTTGACCACAATATTTCTCTGCTGCCGTATGCGATGGAGGATGATTTTGCGGATCTTAAGACCTATCTGCTTACAAAGGCACCGCGCATTGGGAACGACTGGATACCGATTGCAGCGGCATGTCTGGATGCAGGCTTACGCAGAAAGCTGATACAACTGCTGGATTTTAAGTTTCAGAGGCATTCGAAATATAATTTGCCGGAATGGAGGCTGGAAGCGCTGGAAACGCTTGTTCACAGAAATATTGAGCGCATTTTGAAGTTTTGATTTTTGCGATTTTGTTCTAAAACATAACATTTTATTCGAAATTGTTATCTGAAAGTATTCTATACCATATTCATTCGTTTGGCAACAGGAAAGAAAAAATTGGCAGTATTTGCCGATTTTTTCTTTCCTGTTTTGTATTTATTTAGGAAAAATTAACGATAAATACGCTCGCCTTTTCTTTTTCAGAACAACGGTTCCTGTTCTGCCGTTTTGCAGTAGCTGCGTCTTATTTATCATCACCAGATTTAAAAAAATTGCCGAAAGCATTGATTTTTACGGGTTTTACAGGTACAGGCTGCCTGCTAAAAACATAACAATTTCGAATAAAATGTTATGTTTTTTGTCCGTAATTTTTTAATGTCTTTAACATGCACAGGGGAGGAAAGATGAAGGAACTGGATTATGCAAAAATAGGAATGAGAATCCGCCAGGTTCGAAAGGCAAAGGGCTGGTCACAGGATGTGCTTGCAAAGAAGTGCGGGATCAGCATGTCGTTTCTTGGGCATATCGAGCGGGGAACGAGGATTATGAGCCTGGAGACGTTTGGAAGCATCTGCCAGGTGCTAGAAGCGGGTGCGGATGAACTGCTGTGGGGCGTGGCGAATGCTTCCGATATGGTGCTGGATCTTTGGAAGCCTTCTGGGATGCAGGAGGAAGCCAAGCATAAGGATACGGACAGTTATGCTATGTATATTAAAATTATGAAGTCTGTGGCGGAGATTATGAATGAAGCTTGAGAAAAAGAAGGTGCTGCTGCTGGCGTCAGTTGCTTCTATGATTGACCAGTTTAATATGGGCAATATCCGCATTTTGCTGGATATGGGCTATGAGGTGCATGTGGCGTGCAATTTTGTAAAAGGGAATACCTGCGATCAAAGGCGGATTCGAAAATTTAAAAAGGAACTGGAAAAAATGCAGGTAGTATACCACCAGTGGGATTGCCCAAGAAGTGTTTATGCCGCAGGCAGATGCGTAAAAGCGTTTGTGCAGTTATGGGAACTGACAGGAAGGCACCAGTTTTTGTGGATACACTGTCAGTCGCCGGTAGGCGGCGTTCTTGCAAGAATCATTGCCCACAAAAGGCAGACCGGGGTTATGTACACTGCACACGGCTTCCACTTTTATCAGGGTGCTTCCTTAAAAAACTGGCTGTTATATTATCCTGTGGAAAAACTGCTGTCTTACTGGACGGATGTGCTCGTTACAGTGAACAAAGAAGATTACCTGTTTGCAAAGCGGAAACTAAAAGCAAAAAAAGTCTGCCGGACTCCGGGTGCAGGGATTGAGGTACAAAAATTTTGCCGCGTTGCAAAAAGCAAAAACCGCCAGGCATTTTGCAGAAGCTGTCAAATACCGCAAAATGCTGTAATCCTGTTGTCTGTTGGAGAACTTAGCCGCAGAAAAAATCATCGGGAAGTACTTTTGGCATTAGCAAGCTTGCCGCACAGAGAGATATATTACGTAATCTGCGGACAGGGAAAGCTGGAGCGCAGCTTGCGTGCTCAGGCACAAAAGCTTGGGATTGCCAGCCAGATCCGCTTTGCTGGATTTCAGGAAGATACGGCTCAGTTTTATCAAAATGCAGATATTTTTGTACTTCCGTCCAGGCAGGAAGGGCTTTCTGTTGCCCTAATGGAGGCAATGGCTGCCGCAAAAGCATGTCTTGTCTCAGATATTCGCGGGAACAGGGAATTGATTGACCGCGCAGGCGGCAGGAGGTTTGCGCCAGGCAAGCCGCATATGCTTGCGAAGGAGCTGGAATTGCTTTTGGATGATCCAAGGCGCATGACGGCGTATGGCAGGTATAACAGGCAAAAAATACAAAACTATGATAAGCATGTGGTAGATGTCAGGATGAAAAAAATATATGCATGGATGACAATGAGATATGAAAAACAGCCTGCTGAACAAAACATGCCCGTATAGGAAATAAAAGAATGAAACATGTACAGGTGCTGCTGTCTGCTTATAACGGTGAAAAGTATCTGCCGCAGCAGCTTGATAGTATTCTTGCGCAAGAAGGTGTTCGGGTGTCGCTGCTGATCAGGGACGATGCGTCTTTTGACAGTACGCCGCGGATCCTTGCTGCTTATGCAGAAAAATTTGAAAATATTTTTGTCTATACAGGGAAAAGAAAAGGGGCAGCGGGCAGTTTTTTTGACTTGTTAGCACAGACGGATGTTTTAGCTGATTATTATGCATTTGCTGACCAGGATGATGTCTGGTATATGGATAAGCTGGTTCGGGCAGTGCAAAAGCTGGAACGGGAACAGACAGCAATGCAGGAAAAACCTCTGTTGTATGCCGGAAAGGTAGTTTGTGCATCTGCTGATCTAAGGCAGCAGGAACAGTTTGCGTATCAAGTTTTAAGGCCAGCTTCTTTTGGAAACGCGCTGATGGAAAATATCTGTATGGGATGTACAGAAGTGTTTAACCGCAGCTTGCTTTTGCTTGTCAGAAAACATTTGCCGCAAGGGAATGGAGAAAATGTAATGCATGACTGGTGGATGTATTTAACAGCGTCTTATTTTGGAAAAGTGATTTTTGACCAGAATGTATATATGCTGTACCGCCAGCATGGGAATAATGCGGTTGGTATGCAAAGCTGTTGGAGAAAGCGGTGGAAAAACAGGCTGCTGCATATGCAGCAGATGAAACGAAAGCGATCCTTTCAGGCGGAAGTGTTTCAAGGGGCTTATAAGGGGCTGCCCGCGCTGTGCAAGGAAGATAAAAAACTGCTGGACCGGTTTTTAATCTATCGGGACAGCTTTTGGAAAAGAGTTTGGCTGGCGACAGATAGCGGGATTTACAGGCAGAATCGGGTAGATGATATTGTTTGCCGGCTGTTATTAATTTTGGGATTTTTATAATTTATGGATGTTTCAGAAAGGAAAATATGAAAACAGCAGAATGATACTGCTGTGGAAATCATAGGAAAAAATATGGATGTAAGTGTGATCTTTGCCACGCATAACAGGGAAGATGTGTTGGAGCGGGTATTCGATGCATGGAGAATAACAGACAGGGCAACAAAATATAAATATGAGATTATTTGTTCAGATGACAGTTCCAAAGACCGTACGGTTTCGATTATACAGTCTGTACAAGACCTGCCAGTAAAGCTTTTGCGCAATCAAAAAGGCGGTGCTGGGAAGGCGAGGAATGCTGCGCTTAAAATTGCAGCGGGAAAGCTTATTATTTTTACCGGAGATGATATATTTCCAAGTGAAAATTTTGTCAACAGGCATTTTGAAAATTATTTAAAATATGGGAATTATATAGCAACGCTTGGAAGGATTGACTGGCATCCAAAGATACCTATGAATCACCTTATGCGGCATATTACGGAAATAGGATGTGAGCAGTTTGGATTTATTGCGCTTCCACCCTACCAGCCTGTGGACTTCCGGCATTTTTATACGTCTAATATTAGTGTTTCTGCGGAATTGCTGCACAGCCAGAATTATTTTTTTCATACAGGGTTTGACAAATGCGGTTTTGAAGATATTGAACTTGGGTATCGTCTGCAAAAGGCAGGAATGCGTATTTTTTATGATCCAGATATTTTGGCATACCATTACCATGTGTATGACAGTGTGGAAAAATTTTGTGCCAGGCAGATGAATGCCGGCAAACAGCTTGTCGCATTCAGCCATATGCATGAGGATCTGGCAGATCAGTGTATTTGTGATGTCGAAAACTGTATGGATGATTTTGCAAAATACAAAAAAGCCAGACAGGGAAGTGCTTCGCTGCGGGGCAAAATCATACAAAAAGGTATCCGGGCAGCGCAAAAGTCGGTGGCTGGATTTGAGAAAAAAATACAAAGAAGCGATAAGCCTTCTGATAAATCTATATGTTCTCTGGCATATGCAGCGTTGTTTCGGTTTTATTACGCTTATGGGACAGTGGCATGTGTGGCAGCAGAAAACAGCATAGACAGCAGGACAAGCCAGATGGTAGATTTTACCTGCCAGTATATGCGAAGACCGTTTCAGGAGATCTATTGGAATACTGGTGAAGGGTTTCGGGAACAGGAAGCGAGAAAGTGGGTATACTGGGATGACTCTGAGACGCTATTTGTCCATGTGCTGCCAGAGGGGATCAAAGAATTGTGGATTGCTCCGCTAAAGGATTACTGCAAAGCAAGAATGGCAGAGATGAGCTTTGTTTTAAAAGACGGAACATCTGTTGCTGCAACTGTAACCTGGCATAATGCTTGCCAGACAGACGGAGTGACATATGACTTTTCAAATACAAATGATCCTTGTATTTTGATAGGTGAGCTTCCGGCGGCGTATAGGAGCATCCGCATAAGAATGAGGGTGAAAGCATTAAAGAAGAATATGGGTGTTTATAAGTTATTTCGAAATGCAGCAGCACGCATGTTTCATCGTATGGAATGCAAGGTGCAAAATGCAAAACCATTGAAAATTACATATGCATATGGACAAAAGAGACGAATTCAAATCGGAGTCGGAGGAAAGCTGTCTTTGGCTGAAAAAGAGTGCCTGCTGCAAGCCTATCAGAAGCAGATCGCTGTTTTAGGCGAAGACGTCATAATACAGGATGCGGAGAATATGAGATCGGGCTATACCGATTATCTGTATGAACCATCCGACAAACCTCTGGATATTACACAGATGCTTCAGGTTGCTTATACTTTGCTGAATCATGTGCTTGATTATGTGCTGGTTTCAAAGTCATATATTGAATATCCGCAGCTTGCGTGCCAGGACTTGTCAGACATACTCATTTATCATGCACTGTTAAAAAAAGAAGACGGATATGCATGGATGGAAAATGCCTGCGGGAGATATATGCGCCTGCCTGCTTATCAGGTGGAGAACAACCATATCAATGCACAAAAAGCAGGTATTTTTGTACAGCCGGCGCAAGATGGGTTCTTGGGGAAGCAGAATGCAGAATTTCGGATCAGCAGCAGGAAGTTTGGATTTTGCAAGGGCTCTAAACCGCTTGTATTTGTAATACCGATTTTTCTGGCTGTCGGAGGGATTGAGAGAAATACGATTGAGGTAATGCGGCAGCTTAAAGACAGATATGATTTTTGTCTGATTACTCTGGAATACCATACAAGCCGTCATGGTTCGTTGCATTATCAGTTGGATGGGATCTGCAACTATATTTTTGACTTGCGGGAGATTACACAGGAAGCGCATTTTCTTGAAGTATTTTATGAGCTGAACGAAATATTTATGCCGGATCTGTTATGGCTTTGTAACAATTCGCCGTGGTTTGAACAGCATACTGCGCAGATTCAGCAGATTTTTTCCGGGGTTCCGATTGTAGCGCAGGATGTATATGATACGAAGGCGGGATGGATTGCATATTATAAAAATCCACAGGTACAGAATTTTCAGCGCTATATTGCAATTACAAAGCTTATCCATGATGTATTTATCCATGAGTATCATATCCCAAAAGAAAAAATAGATATCATATATCCGGCGGTAGACGATACACAGATTCGCAAAGTAAAACAAGCAGAGCTTTCTTACGCTGCCATTTGTAAAAAATATGGGCTTGACCAAAATAAAAAACATTTTTCTTACATTGCCCGGTTGGCGGAACAAAAAAATCCGGTCAGGTATTTAAAGCTGGTAAAGGAATGTATCGAAAACGGCATGGAGGATATACAGTTCCTTATGGTTGGAGACGGGCCATATAAACAAAAAGTAGATGATTTCTTGGAACAAAACCATATGCAGCAGGTCGTAAGGATTCCTTATGTGAAAAACGTGCCTGAATTGATGTATGTACTGGATGGTATTGTAATAACGTCAGATTTTGAAGGAATGCCGATTGTCTGCATTGAAGCGATGGGGATGGAAGTACCTGTGTTTTCCACAGACGCAGGCGATACGAAAAGGTTTTTGAAAAAATATGGAAATGGGATGATTTTGGATGAGACAGAATCAGATTTCAGTAATTTTTTAAAATTTTTAAAGCATTTGGAAGAGTATAAAAGAAATGCGAAAAAATGTGCAGACCGGATGCTGGAGTATTTTTCAATCAGGCAGATCAGCAGACAGTATGACCAGACATTTACAAATGCAAGGAAGGGAGGCAGCAGTGATGCCGGGCAGAAATAGCCGCAAAAGGGTGGAACGGGAGCTGATAAGCCAGGTCTTGTCATTAGCGGCGAGTGATTTTAAAAGCAGGTTTTCAGGATCGTATCTGGGTATTTTTTGGGGTGTGATTCAGCCTTTGTCTACGATTATTCTGTTTTGGTTTGTATTTCAGGTCGGATTTCGGTCAAATCCGGTCGATGATGTTCCTTTTATTTTATGGCTGTCCGCAGGTATGATACCGTGGAATTTTTTTTATGATGCATGGTACGGTGGAACCAGTGCATTTACTTCTTATAGTTATATTGTAAAGAAAGTTGTATTTCGAATAGAAGTACTGCCATTGGTAAAAATATTGTCCTCTTTTATTTTAAATGTTGTATTTAATTTGATTTTGCTTGTGATTTTTGGTATATACGGGCGGTTTGCCGGTGTTCATATTCTGGATATGGCATATTTCAGCCTATGCTTTGCGGTGCTTGCTCTGGCTTTATCGTACATTACAGCAACCTTAAATGTATTTATAAAAGATATCGGGCAGTTTATTGGAATTATTTTGCAGGTTCTGATGTGGATGACGCCAATGATGTGGCCATATACGATGGTAGCAGAGCAAGATGCATGGCTTTATAAGCTGAATCCGCTTCACTATGTGATAAACGGGTATCGGGAGAGCCTGATTCAGGGAAAATGGTTTTTTTATCATTGGGTGCAGATGCTTTGGTTTTGGGGTGTGACACTTGTGCTTTTAGTGGTAGGACGCAGCTTGATGCACCGTATGAAAGGGCATTTTGCGGACGTATTATAAGGAGGCCATATGAATACGATAGAAGTCCATGATCTGGTAAAGTCATATAAATTGTATGAAAAGCCAGTGGACCGGATCAAAGAAGCTTTTTTGAAAAACAGATGCTATCACAAGGATTTTATGGCAGTTGACGGTATTTCGTTTTGTGTGGAAAAAGGAGAAACGGTAGGTATTATCGGAAGCAATGGCGCTGGGAAATCTACCTTGCTGAAAATGATTACCGGAGTATTACAGCCAAGTGCAGGCAGCATCTGCCTAAGTGGCACAGTATCAGCGCTTTTGGAGCTGGGAGCAGGGTTTGATGCAGAAAGAAACGGAATCGAAAATATTTACTTAAATGGCAGGATTCAGGGATTATCTAAAAAAGAAATTGATGCAAGTGTACCGCAGATCCTGGAATTTGCAGACATTGGAAATTTTATCTATCAGCCGATTAAAACTTATTCAAGCGGTATGCTTGTACGGCTTGCTTTTTCGGTAGCAGTAAATGTAAAACCAGAGATTCTAATTGTAGATGAGGCGCTGAGTGTTGGCGACGTCCGTTTTCAGCAAAAATGCTATCGGAAAATCCGGGAATTTACAAAAAATGGGACAGTTTTGTTCGTAAGCCACGATACAGGAGCGATTTCCAGCTTTTGTGACCGCGTAATCTGGATGGACAAAGGAAAGATATACAAAGAAGGAACGCCCGGAGAGATGATCGAACAATATTTGTCTTTTATGAGATACGATGTGACAGATTTTGATGATCTGCCAGTACAGGAAACAGCAGATAATACATGCAGGTTGACATTTGGGAATCAGGCAGCCAGTTTTACAAAGATTACACTGACCGACGAAAAGGGGAAGCTGCTGTCTCAGGTGATGCCAGGACAAAAGATCCGAATAGCTATGCAAATAGCGGCGAAACGCGAAATAGAGTTTCCGATCCTTGGATTTAATATTAAGGATATTCTTGGAAACGAATTGGTCGTAACAAACACAGTATTTGAAAAGGTTCATTTAAAGGCGTTAAAGGCAGGAGAAGTTTCTTATTTTCAGTGGCAGTTTACATTCCCTGACTTGCACAGCGGAGATTATCCGGTAGATCTTGCATTGGCAGAAGGAACGTATGCGAACCATGAGCAGATTCATTTTGTATCCGATGCATTAGTTATCAAATGTGCGGATAACTGCCTATATCAGGAAGGAAGGGGAAGACTTGTGCCCAGGGATATAGAACTGCTTATGGGGGAGAGACAGGCGAGAGAGGTTTTATCATGCGATTTTTGAAAAAGAAAGCGAAAATAAAAATGACACAAGGGCCGTTGGTATCTGTAATCGTTCCGTTATATAACCATGAAAAATATATTGCACAGGCAATACAAAGTGTCGTCAGCCAGACATACCAGTCCTGGGAACTGATTATTATAGATGATGGCTCCAGTGACCTGTCTGTAAAAAAAGCGCGTACATATACAGACAGGCGTATTCATCTGTATGGACAGGAAAATCAAGGTGCGCACCACGCAATTAACCGGGGATTATCGATGGCAGAAGGGGAGTATCTGGCAATCTTAAATTCAGATGATAAATATGAACCAGAACGGCTTTCTAAGATGGTTGCATATATGCAGGAGCATCAAAAGACAGAGTTTGCCTGTACGTATTTAGCGGTAATTAATGAAAACGGAAAGCGCCTTGGAATAAAAGAAGGATGGAAAAACATGGAGCCGTGGCTGGTGCCGCATCCAGAACTTTCGCTAAAAGATCCAACGGATTTTAAAGCAAATCTGATTATGGGCAATTTTATAGCAACGACAAGCAATTTTTTCATACGCAGAGAGCTCTACGAAAAGATTGGAGGAATGCGGGGACTGCGTTTTGCGCACGACTGGGACTATGCACTGCGGGCAGCAGAAACAGCAGAGTGTGCGATTTTGGAAGAACCGCTGTTGCAGTACCGTATCCATAGCAGCAATACAATTTCGTCAGATCGAAGGTGGATGCTGTTTGAAATCGCATGGGTATGGGCGGCGAATTTAAAGAGATTTTACCAAAATGTGCTGAAAGCAGATGATACAGAAGAGATAGACATTATAAAAATAGCGGAATCTCTGCACTTGCAGGGAAATGATAAAGTGCTTTGGATGATTTTGATTTTTATGGAGGCAGAAAAGGCAAAAGGGACAGAAAATCCAGAAGAACGGCTGCTAGAGGATACAGAATTAAGAAATAAATTTTTAAGGTATGTAAAAGGCGGGACAGAATAGTTATGAAAATCATGGTAGTAGGAACAGGATATGTGGGATTGGTAACAGGTACATGCCTTGCTGATATGGGCAATGACGTGTGGTGTGTGGACGTGGATGCCGGGAAGGTGGAAAAGCTGAAAAAAGGCGTGATTCCAATTTATGAAAAAGGACTTCATGCGATGGTATCAGAAAATTATCATGCAGGCAGGCTGAAATTTACGGCAGATATTAAAGAGGCACTTGCTGACGCGAATATCTGTTTTATCGCAGTAGGCACTCCTATGGGGGAAGACGGCAGTGCGGATCTTCATGATGTATTGGAAGTTGCAGACAGTATTGGCAGACATATGTGTCGCCATATGTATCTGATTGACAAATCTACGGTTCCTGTAGGGACAGCACAAAAGGTCAGGCAGTCTATACAAACACAGTTGGATTTAAGGAACAGCGGACTTACTTTTGATGTGATTTCAAACCCAGAATTTTTAAAAGAGGGAACTGCGATCACAGATTGTCAGCGGCCGGACAGAATTGTGATTGGGACAGATAATGACGCGGCAGCAAAAATGATGAAGGAATTGTATGTACCGTTTGTAAAAAATAATGAAAATATTATCTTTATGGATATTGCAAGCGCGGAAATGACAAAGTATGCAGCGAATGCCATGCTTGCTGCAAAGATTTCATTTATGAATGAAATCGCAAATGTTTGTGAGCGGGTGGGAGCAGATGTAAATAAAGTGCGGCTTGGAATCGGCAGTGATAAGCGTATTGGATATTCCTTTATTTATGCAGGATGCGGTTATGGAGGAAGCTGTTTTCCAAAAGATGTGCAGGCTTTGATCCGCACAAGCAGCGATGTAGGATATGAGACAAAGATTTTAAAAGCAGTCGAAGAGGTAAATAAAGAGCAAAAATGCCTGATTCCAAAAAAAGTGAGAAAGCGTTTTGGGGACAAGCTGGATGGAAGGACGTTTGCAGTGTGGGGACTTGCTTTTAAGCCGGATACAGACGATATGCGCCAGTCAGCGGCAATTACTATTATTGATGAACTGACAAAGCAGGGTGCGTTTGTGAAAGCATATGATCCCAAAGCTGAAGAACAGGCAAAAAATTGCTATTTAAAAGACAATGAAAGGGTGACATATTGCGACAGCAAATATACAGTATTGGCTGGTGCAGATGCGTTGATTCTTGTTACAGAATGGAAAGAATTTCGCCAGCCAGATTTTGAAGAGATCAAAAAGCGCCTGAAAAACCCTGTAATTTTTGATGGGAGAAATCAATATGACAGTACATCCTTAAAAAGAAAGGGATTTGAGTATTATCAGATTGGTGTGGGAAACGCAGTGCAGTTGAAGTATGAGGAGGCAGAAACATGAAAAGGATCTTGGTAACAGGCGGTGCCGGATTTATTGGCTCGCATTTATGCAAGAGGCTATTAGCGCAGGGAAACCAGGTTATCGGTATCGATAACCTGTATACCGGGCGGATCGAAAATATAAAAGAAATCATGGAGCATCCGCAGTTTTCGTTTTATAGGCACAATATTATCGAACCTTTTCATATGGATGGACTGGATGAGATTTATAATCTTGCTTGTCCAGCAAGCCCGCCGCATTACCAAAAGTCTCCCACGTATACGGCTAAGTCCTGTGTACTTGGAATGATTCATATGCTGGAGCTTGCCCATGACAATCATGCAAAAATAATGCAGTTTTCGACAAGTGAAGTGTACGGAGATCCAAAGGTGCATCCGCAGACAGAAAACTATCGGGGAAATGTCAATCCGATTGGTGTCCGTGCCTGCTATGATGAAGGTAAACGGTGTGCGGAGGCGCTTTGCTTTGATTATTATAGAGAGTTTGGTGTGCAGGTAAAAGTAATTCGGATTTTTAACACATATGGACCGGGAATGGATCCTGCCGACGGACGTGTCGTATCGAATTTTATTATGCAGGCGTTGCAGGGAAAAGATCTGACTTTATATGGAGATGGAAGACAGACAAGGAGCTTTTGCTATGTGGATGACCTGGTAGAAGGGATTTTGCGTATGATGGATGGCAGGGATGAATTTATGGGGCCGGTGAATCTTGGAAACCCGGCAGAATTTTCGATACAGCAACTGGCAGATCTGATTTTGGAGATGATACCTGGAGATTCCAATATTATTTATAAAGACCTGCCAAAGGACGATCCGGTGCAGAGAAAGCCTGATATCTCACTGGCGCAAAAGGAGCTTGGCGGATGGAAGCCGCGTGTCTCACTGCGGGAAGGGCTGGTGCCTACGATTGCATATTTTAAGAGGTGTATAGAGTGAAATATGATTTTGAATTAGTGTTGGAACACGAAAGCGGACTCAGCAAAATACTTCATAAAATTGAGAAAGGTTCTGCCGTATTAGAGTTTGGGCCGGCAGCAGGAAGAGCTACAGCCTACCTCAAACAAAAGTTGGGCTGCCAGGTGTATATTGTGGAGATTGATGCACAGGCGGCAGCGTCGGCCGCAAAGTTTGCGGAAGATACGATTGTTGGAGATATTGAAAGCTATGCGTGGCTTGAAAAATGGGAGTGTAAAAAATTCGATTATATTTTGTTTGCGGATGTTTTAGAGCATTTACGAGATCCGCAGAAGGTTTTGGCAAAAACAAAACTGCTGCTGAAAGATGATGGGAAAGTACTCCTATCCGTACCAAATGTAGCTCACAATTCGATCTTGATTAATTTATACAACAATGTATTTCACTATACGCCAGTAGGACTGCTGGATGATACGCATATCCATTTGTTTTCCTATCATACGCTGAGATTTTGCTGTGATCAGGCGGGATATGTGCCGGTGATCGAAGATGCGGTATATTCAGCGGTCGGCGAAAACGAGGTGTCTGCGGACTATCACCAGGTCAGTGCCATTTTGCGAAGAGAATTGCAGAAAAGAATTTATCGTGATGTGTACCAGTTTGTTTTTGTGCTCCAGAAAAAAGAAGAAGTAATAAGGCAGGGACAGACGATAGAAAAAAGGATTAAACCACACGCAAAGGATTATAAATGTCAGGTGTTTTTTGACCGGGGTGAGGGATGGATGGAAGAGGACAGCATTACAATGCCAGTCAGCCTGTGTGGGGAACAAAAAGAAATAAAGATAACACTGTGCGATCCAGAAGAGATAAAAAATATCCGTATTGATCCTGTTGACTGTGAAAGCGGCATTCATATAGAAAGCCTATGCCTATTTGAAAGAGATGGTACTAAAGTACAAAAAGTGTCTGGCAAAGAAGTCAGTACAAATGCTGAATATCAAATCGGAGATGACTTTTTATTTCTGACGGATGATCCCAATTTATTTCTTACGGGGATGCAGTGGAAAGATATTTCTATGATAAAATTTGTTTTTTCTATTGTAGATATAGAACAGATGGCGGTCAGGCTGCTGGCACAGTGCGATATCGATAAAGATTATAAAAGTATGCTGGCACAGTTGGAAAAGAAACAAAAGAACGAGGTAAATAAAAGAAACGAACTGGAAGCGAAAATGCATGCTTGCAACGTGGAATTAGACAGGCGTGCAAAAGAGCTTGAGCACCGGATGGATGTAATTAACAGCCTGAATGAACGAATGCCAGTGCTGGAAAATGATTTAAAGCTCTGTAGAGATGAACTGGACAGGCGGGCGAAGGAGCTTGAACATCGGATGGATGTGATTAACAGGTTGAATGAGGAGAATTTGGGATTGAAAGAGAAGCTGGAAAAGGAGCGAGTATCATTGGGGATTTGAAGAAGAGTAGTTAGTTTACGATGTGCTGTAAAAAGGGGATTTTTGAAAAGCGGTATAAAGGAGTAAAAAATGTTTATACAAAGACAAAAGCAAATTCCGTGGAAAGCTGTACCGATTCTCTTGTCAGCAGGTATCGCATCTGTGATTATCGTCCTTAAATCGGTAGATACAAGTATGACAGAATTTTATGGACGTGCAATCGGCCATGCAAGCATAAATGGTGTAGATGCACCTGTTAGGACAACTGTCTTTTGGTCATGCATTCTATTATTTTTTGTCGTCTTTTTGCTGGGATTATTTTTGTCTGGCAGAGTGCAGGAGTATTTATCAGATCGGTTTCCAGGCAGGTCTTTTGCACTGGAAGAAGAGCTGCTTTTTGAAGCCGGGATGCTGTGTCTGCTAAATCAGGTTACGTATCTGTATCAGTTTGTGTCTGACAGGGATACAAAGATGCCGCCTTATGTACCAGCAGGTATTGCTGTCGTTTGTATTCATGCGGTGATTAGCGTCGGAAAGGCTTATGGAAAGAAAAAGCTGCCGGCAGAAACAGCATTGCAGTCTGCACTGGCATTTCTTATGCCTGTGCCGGTTGTATATTTTATGCTGCTTCTTTTATCATTCGGTAAAAAAACTATGACCGTTTGTTCACTGGAAACATGGGTGCTGTATTTGGTGCTTTATCTGCTGATGCGCCTGGTGGTTATGCGGTGGATGCATCCTGCCGCGGCAGCATATGCTCTGATTCCAGCATCTTTTTTGCCGATGGCATATATTGTTGGAAATGAAATACAGTATACACTTACAAAACATGGAATTTTTACAAGCCCTAAGAGAATTTCGTTTGGCATTAGTATCGGGTTACTTGTGGCGGCATGCCTGTGGTATGTAAAAAAGCGGGATGGCAGCGCCTTAGAAACGGAAGCAGTAAAAAAAATAGAAAATATAGTCGTTCCTGTGCTTCTCGTTACCATGAGTGTTTTTGCAACACATATGCAGGTTATGGAAGGAAATTTGGATCTGCTTCATAATGGCAATACAACCTTGCCGGTACAGCAGTTTTTTCAATTTGGCAAGCTTCCGTTTCTGGATCTTTGGCCGCACCAGCATCTTCCGATTCTTTCCTACTTGTATGTATTGCTGAACGGCATGAATTATCTGGAGATCAACATTTGGGTAGGCATGTCACATGCGGTTGTGTATACGGTTATTTGCTATTTCGTACTAAGGCAGTTTTTTCATGCGAGGCTTTCAGCGCTTTTTATGCTTTTTACACCAATGGCCGTTTATGCAAATACTTATTATATTACGGGGCTTTTTCCGCTGTTGTACTTAAATACGATGCGTAAAAAACGCAGGACAATAGACTATGCCATTTTTTTCGGACTGGCGTTAGTAGCGTTTGTTTACCAGTCTTCGAGCGGAAAGATCGCAGTGATTGCGGCAGTCGTAATGATTGTTTTATCCTGCCGTTCAAAAGAAAATGCTGTTTCGGCTTTCAAAGCAGTATTGATTACCGCAGGCGTCCCGACGCTTGTTTACGGTGCCTATGTGATAAGCCAGGGGGAAAATATTTTTGACAGGATAGCATTGATTTCTGCCTTGGGAGGAAGTGATCTGCTGGTTGGTGCTTATGCAACGCTTGCAGATAATAGAACTCCGTTTGAAATCATAACCTATTATGGGTTGTTTCCCCTTACTGGTGCTTTAACGATTGTTTTTGTGATGTGGGGAAAAAAGAAGACAGAAAAACATTATGCGATTGTATATTTAGTAATTGCCTGTCTGATTTGTTCACTGCGGTCACTTGCACGCCATTGCCTGGGAGAAGGGCTGCAAATGGATTTTTACGCATTGCTTCTTATTGTGATTCCGTGCATATTTGTAAGACGCACGGATCTAAAAAAAGCAGCCGTATTTTGTGTTATGTTTCTGCTGATGCTGATGCCGTATGCCCCGGTTGGCTATGGCATTGCAGACGACGGGGTGAAGGATTTTAAGTTTCAATATTTTAAGGTTGGGGACGAGCGTTGTGATACGTTAAATCATCCTGCCTATCCCAAGAATTTAAAGGCTGTCTTAGACACCGTACTTACAGACGACCAGACATTTTTTGAAACGGTTAATGCATATTTGCTGTATGCGCTTATGGAACGGGAGCAGACTTTTTTCGATCTTTCTACGCTTCTGATTCAGTATGAACGTCCGCAAGTAGCATATTTGCATAAACTGGAGAAGTTATATGAAAAGAACCGGGTGCCGGTAATCATTACAGGGTATTCTGACTGGTGGGGAGCGCAGATTGATGGTATACCATCAGAACTGTCATTGTTTAAACTGGAAGAGTGGATCTACGCACACTATGAGCCGTGGTTATGGGTCGATGGGTTTCATTTATGGAAAGCTAAAAATAGTGACATTCATATCACAGATAACTATGAATTGCTGGGCAGTATGTCTCTGGAAAAAGATGATGCGAATGACGTGTATGATTTGGTTTGTAAGATGAAGGAGGGAAAATTGGTATTAAAGTGCGGGGAAACAGATCCTCATATTTCCCTGCCGCTTGCAAAGCCAATAGATACCACAGCATATGAAAGCATGGAGCTTAAGATTACATACAAGACATCTGTGGAAGGAACTTTGCAGGTTTTTTATGATTTTGACGGCTATAATGAAACAGACAGTGTATTCGTAGATGTCAATGAAACAGATGGATACCAGTCTGTCTATGTTTCTGTTCCTGAGACAGAATCGGGTGAAATCATCAAGAGTATCCGGTTTGATCCGCCGGAAAATGCTTTATTTGAGATGGAATCTGTAGAGTTCGTAAAAAGAGATATTGTGTTTACAGAAAAAACAGAGATCCAACAGGAATTTCAAATGGTAAAGCTTCCGTATGTCTGGGGAAATTATGATGAGAAGGTAAAGCAAAAATTTCCAAAAGAACTTCAAAAAGTTGGCGAAAATGTCTTACTTGCATCACAGCAACCAGTAAAGCTGCCATTAGATCCATCCATTGATAAAAGCAGTGGGAACTATATCTATCTGCAAATTGACGCATCCAAGCCTGGAACTATGCAGCTTCGGTATGGCGGTCATATGGTAAATAGCTGTACGTTTGATATTGAACCAGGTAAATGGGATTATCTTGTTAGGATCAGCACGCAGTATCACTGGATGAACAGTGCGCAGACAGAAATAGAAGTTGAGGCAGATATTCCTGTAGCGATCAAACGGATATCTGTATTGAAAGGGGATTAAAATGAAGCTGGATTATGGAAAATATAACAGCCAAAAGCTGGTTTTAAGTGTTGCATGTTCTGCCCGCCGGAAAATGTTTGAAAAATTTATCGAATTAGCGAAACCAAGCCCGCAGGATATGGTTCTTGATGTTGGTGTGACGCCAAATAATGAGCCAGAAGGAAATAATTTTTTTGAAAAGATGTATCCATATACATCGCATATTACCATGTGCACAGTTGAAGATGCCAAAAATCTGGAATTAGAATTTCCAGGTGCCAGATGGGTCAGAAATGTACAGGGAAAGCCATTGCCATTTAAAGACAAGCAGTTTGATATTGTGTTTTCATCAGCAGTGATCGAACATGTGGGGACCCGCCAGCAACAGCAGTTTTTTATAAATGAGCTGATACGGGTTGGCAGAAAAGTATTCCTTACAACACCGAACAAAAATTTTCCCATTGAATTGCATACGTGCTTGCCATTTGCTCATTGGCTGCCGCAGAAGATTCACCAAAAAATTTTAAAAATACTTGGGATGGATTTTTATGCAAGAACGGAAAACTTAAACCTTTTAAATAAAAAGCAAATGGTAAAGCTTTTGTCAAATGTAGAAGGAACGTATTCGATTTATTTTCATCATTTGTTTTTCGGGGGGGGGCTTCCAATATTATTTTATATTACCAGTCTTAGGAATGAGGTGCTGCCGTGTCTGGCTTAAAATTATTTTTTCATAAAAGCCGTGTTTGGCAGTGGCTTTGCTATATCGTCATAGGGCTGCTTACCTTTGGAATGACAAATATTTTGCTGTATGTTTTGCGCAGGATGCTAAAAATGCCGGTTCGCTTTTCTGTGATGGCAACATATGCTGTCGTGACAGCCTGCCATTTTCTTTTACATAATAACCTGACATTTAAAGATAGCAGACAATCATTGCGCGACAAGATGCGAGGGCATTTGGCAGTTGCCGTTTTGAATTATTTTATTGGAGTAGCGATAAGTACAGCAATGCTTAAATACATCGTGGATAATCATATTGTTGCAACGGTGTGTTCAACAGCAGCAACGTTTCTGTTTGGATTTGTTTTGTTGGATCGCTTTGTATATAAAATGAACAATGGAGGAAAAGACAGATGATTATAGTTAGAAGTCCGCTGCGGATCACTCTTGGTGGAGGCGGGACAGACCTGCCGTCTTATTACCGTAAGCATACGGGGTATTTAATATCCGCAGCTATTGATAAGTATGTTTATATTGCAATCAATCCGACATTTACGGATGACGCACTGTTAAAATATTCCAAATATGAACGTGTGCAGAGTGTAAATGAGATTGAACACCGTATTATACAGGCATGTATGGATGAGACGGATACACCTGCTCACGGTATAGAGATCTGTAGTATGGCAGATATCCCGTCTGGAACGGGGCTTGGGTCATCCAGCAGTTTTACGGCTGCATTGTTAAAATGCTTGTATGCATATCATAACCAGCCGATTTCTACGCGTTTTCTTGCCGAAAGTGCGGTAAAGATAGAATTGGAAAAACTGGGCGAGCCGATTGGCAAGCAGGATCAGTATATTGCAGCGTTTGGTGGTGTTACGGAATTTGAGTTTCTGCCAGATGAGCGGGTGGAAGTGGCTCCTCTTGGTGTTTCCAAAGAAACGCTGTATGAATTGGAGGACTGCCTGATGCTGTTTTTCACGGGATATTCCCGGTCAGCATCAAATATTTTGCGGGAACAAGATGAGAAGAGCCAAAAGGAAGATACAGACATGATACAAAACCTTCATTTTGTGAAAGAGCTTGGGCTGAAAAGCAAAGCTGCACTTGAAGCAGGCAATCTGACAGAATTTGGTGAGCTGATGAATGTGCATTGGGAATATAAACGCAGGCGGTCAGGGAATATGTCAAACAATAATATTGATGAGTGGCATAACATCGCGCTGAAAAATGGCGCGGTTGGAGGTAAACTGATCGGTGCAGGCGGAGGCGGTTTTTTAATGTTTCTTGCCAAAGACCGGGTAAAGCTGCGCAGAGCTATGACCGCTGAGGGATTGCAGGAAGTAAGGTTTCGTTTTGACTTTGAAGGGACGAAGGTGATGATACAATGAGCCTGTCTGTTATGATTCTTGCAGGAGGGCTTGCGACCAGGATGCGACCCTTTACGGAGAAAGTGCCAAAATCTCTTCTTCCTGTTGCTGGAAAAGCTTTTATTGATTGGCAGCTTGCACAGCTTAAGCAAAATGGCATCGGACAAGTGGTGCTTTGTGTTGGCTATCTGGGCAGGCAGATTGAGGAGCATCTTGCGGGAAAAGATTATGGACTGGACATTTTGTTTTCTTATGACGGGGATGTCCAGTTAGGCACAGGCGGTGCGCTAAAAAAAGCGGCAGACCTGGCAGGAGAAGCTTTTTTTGTCTTGTATGGCGATTCCTATCTGGATATAAACTATCGTCTGGTGGAAGCTTACTGGAGGAGATCAGGGAAAGAGGCACTTATGACGGTATTTTGTAATGAAAATAGATGGGATACCAGCAACGTCCAATATGAGGATGGAAATATTTTAGCGTACAGCAAACAAAAACAGGATGCAGGTATGCAATATATTGATTATGGGCTTGGGATATTAAGTGCTTCTGCTTTAGAGGGTTATGGAACTGTGTTTGATCTTGCCGATGTATATGGCAGCCTGGCAAAGAAAGGAAGGCTGGCGGGATACGAGGCACAGAAACGCTTTTTTGAAATTGGTTCGACGCAGGGGCTTAAGGACTTGGGAGAAAGGTTGAAAAATAGATGAAGATTGATTATGACAGGGCAACGCCTGCCTGGGAGGACAGCCACCGCTATGGCCCGGCACCGCGTTGGAGGAGAAAAATGCTGATTCAAATCATAAAAAAGCTTCCGGTAAAGAACGTTTGTGACATTGGCTGCGCACAGCCGTTTCTTATGCTGGAAATGAAAAGGATTGGGCTGGATGTGTCAGGATGTGATATTTCAAAGCCTGTGATCAGTGCAAATGCAAAAGCTTATCCTGATATGAAATTTTTTTTATGCGACTTGAATCAGAAGGAAAAATTTACCGGGGGGGGGTATGACTTGATTACATGTTCGGAAGTGTTGGAGCATCTGGAGGATTACCATACGGCGATACGCAATATTTGCCATATGAGCCGCAAGTATGTGCTGCTGACAGTTCCAACTGGAAAGAGGTATCCCATCGACCGGAAGGTGGGGCATCTTAGGCATTATAAGCCTGAAATGCTGCTAAAGCCGCTGCATGACAATGGTTTTTCAGCAGTAAAGGTGATAAAAGCAGGCTTTCCGTTTCATTCGCTGTATAAACGGCTGATCAATCTGGGAGGCGGAGACGGAATATCTGAGAAATTTTCTACGAATCGTTATGGGAAGAAGGAAAGATTTGTTGCAGACATGATCTATCTGCTGTTTTCTTTCAATTTCTTTCCGTTGGGAAGCCAGTTGGTGATTCTGGCAAAAAAACAATAAGAGGAGGCAGTTATGCGGTATGCAGTCATAGGAGGTGCGGGATTTATTGGCAGCCATGTTACGAAGGAATTATTACGCGCGGGTGAGGAGGTAGTTGTATATGATAACTTTTCCTCTGGTACCAAGGGGCATTTAAAGGAAGTGCAGGATAATCGCTGTTTGCAAATTGTACATGGAGATATTAAGGAGCTTGACTTGCTTAAGGATGCAGTGAAAGGCTGCTCGACCGTTTATCATTTTGCGTCAAATCCAGATATTGCAAAGGCGGTGTCACAGCCGGATATTGATTTTTGGGAGGGGACATACCTTACGAATAATATCCTTGAGGCGATGCGCCAAAATGGAATCCGGCGCTTGATTTATGCGTCAGGCAGCGGTGTTTATGGAGAATGCGGGACAGAGCCGGTGAAAGAAGAGATACCTGTAATGCGCCCGATCTCTACATATGGTGCCAGTAAGCTGTCATGTGAGGCTTTAATTGGTTCTTACTGCTATATGTTTGGAATGAATGCAGCGGCGTTTCGTTTTGCCAATGTTGTGGGGCCGCGTCAGACGCATGGTGTCGGTTATGATTTTATAAGAAGGCTGCGGAGCAAGCCTCAAAAACTGCGTATTCTTGGAGATGGCACACAGAATAAGTCTTACATCCATGTGGATGACATTGTAGCTGCGGTTCGGCTTGTGGAAACAGGACATTTATGCGGTTTTGATGCTTATAATGTCGCTACTTTAGATACGGTTACAGTGACGCAGATTGCAGATATGGCACAGGAAATTACGGGGGCTTGTGCTGTATATGAATATACGGGCGGAGACAGAGGCTGGAAAGGGGATGTACCAGTTATTCGCATGGATTCAGGTAAAATACGTGCGCTTGGATGGGCAAACCGGCTTAGCTCAAGACAGGCGTTGTATGCATCTATGGAAGCCATGTACAAGGAGGGCTGCGTGGATGAAGGACTCTGAAAGACAGGAAATGGTTAAGGTTTCGATTGTTGTCCCGGCTTTAAATGAAGAACTTACAATTCGAGAATTTGTTCAATGGTGCCAGGAGGGGCTTTCCAAGATTGATGGGAAAGGAGAGATTCTCATTATAGATAGCTCAACAGACCGTACGCCTGAAATTGCGAGAGCAGCAGGCGCTCAGGTAGTGAGTGTGCCAAAGCGCGGGCTTGGGAGGGCATATATAGATGCGTTGCCAAAGATTCATGGTAAATATGTAATTATGGGTGATTGTGACCTTACATATGATTTTCGGGAATTGGATCAATTTGTCCATAAGCTTGAGGAAGGATATGAATTCGTTATGGGTACGCGGATGCACGGTTCCATAGAGGAAGGCGCTATGCCAAAGCTGCACCAGTATTTTGGGACGCCCCTTACGACTTGGATACTGAATCGTATGTACCATTCTCGTTATTCGGATATCCACTGCGGCATGAGGGCTATGACGTTTGACGCGTTAAAAAAGATCCATTTGGAATCGCAGTCCTGGGAATATGCATCTGAAATGGTTTTAAAAGCTGCAAAGCTGCATCTTAAAACTGCTGAAATACCAATACGGTTTTATAAAGACAGGGAAGGAAGAACCAGCCAGCATAAGCGGGCAGGCTGGCTGTCTCCTTGGATTGCGGGCTGGCTGAACCTTAAGGTAATGTTTGAATATAATCCCAGTTTTTTTCTAAAGTGGCCAGGACGGATCTGCTTTTTTATGGGGATGCTTGCAGTTGCCCTTGTGACAGGAGGAATGTTTCATCCGGTATTGGAATCGTTTTCCATTAATTGGCTGCTTGCGGGGATCATGATGCTGATTACCGGGTATTCTTCCTGGCAGTTGTCAACATTGTCGGAAGTTTATTATGGGTACGACAGTGCCAGGAGAAAATGGTTCCAGGAAAAATTTACTTACAACAAGGGAGTTTTATGTGGTATCGCACTGATGCTCGCCGGTATAGTGATGCTTACAGGATTTGGGATTTATTATGTTCAAAATGGATTTGTGCTAAAGCAGGTTCATTATGCGCCGTTATTTGGTGTTTTATTTGCTGTTGCAGGTTTTCAGACATTTACGTTTACACTGCTTCTTCGAATGCTGTTTAAGCGGGGAGGGACGGATAATGGGCAAAATTAGAAAAGCGTCTTATGGGGAAAGAAACAAGGTGACCGTTTTTGATCGTTTTGGTGTTTACCTTTCGAGCAGGCGTATGAAAAAAGAGTTGGTTCAGAAAGTTTCTCACAAAAAGCGTTTGAGGCTGATAGATTTAGGGGGGTATCACATGAAGCATTCCATTGAGCTGCTGCCGTATTTTGACGTGACTGCGGTGGATGTTTCTCTAAATAAGAAGATCTGCCCTGAAATCAAAAAGATCGAAGGCGCGTTGGAAACGGTTATGCCGGATTTGCAGACAGAAGGATTTGATGTCGTCCTGCTGAATTCTGTTTTGGAGCATGTTGCAAATCCGCAGGATTTGTTGGATGGATGCTTTCGGATACTGGATCGGCAAGGTATTTTTTATGTAAATGTACCAACCTGGAGAGGTAAGTTTTTTCTGGAATATACAGCATTTCGTTTAAGGCACAGCCAGGCACGCTATGAAATGAATGACCACAAGATGTATTACAGTAAAAGAGAGTTATGGCCGATGCTGGTAAAGGCGGGTTTTCTGCCAGAAAATATAAAGTTGTCTTATTGTAAATTTGGGTTGAACCTGCTTGGGATATGCAGAAAGGATTATGATTATGAATAAGGCTGTATTTTTGGACAGGGATGGGGTCATTAATCCACTTGTATATAATCTTATGACAGGTGCATATGAATCACCGCATATGCCGGAGGATTTTTCTTTGTACCCATATGTAGAAAGGGCATTGCGTAGATTAAAGAATGCAGGTTTTTTAAATATTGTTGTTTCAAACCAGCCAAGTTTTGCAAAAGGCAAGACCAGTCTGGAAAACATACAGAAAATCGAAAAAATACTTTCGGATTTTTCGAAAGAGCACGGCGAATTGATTGATGCTGCATATTATTGCTATCACCATCCAAACGGTATTGTGCCTGCGTATACAGGGAATTGTAGCTGCCGCAAGCCGGGGACGCTGTTTTTGCAACAGGCAGTAAAACAGTTTTCGCTAAATGCTTCCAAGTGTTGGTTGATTGGTGACCGGGACAGTGACGTGCTGTGCGGCAGCAATTTTGGTTGCAGGACGATAAAGATTGACCATCTTCATGCAGAAAAAAGCAGAGAAAATGTGAAAGCAGATTATCATGCGGCTAATTTGGAGGAAGCAGTCAATCAAATTATAAAAGGAGATTAAACGAATGACATATACAGATTATACAAGACAATATTTGACAGAAACACAAAAAATTACAGAAGGCATTTGCCAGGAAGATATTGTAAAAGCAATCGAACTGCTGTATGAAGTGAAACAGCACAGCGGGAGATTATTTATATTAGGAGTTGGCGGCAGTGCAGCCAACGCATCTCATGCAGTCAATGATTTTCGTAAAATTGGCGATATAGAAGCATATGCTCCGACAGACAATTCTGCGGAACTGACAGCACGGACAAATGATGAAGGCTGGGATACTACTTTTTCAGAATGGCTAAAGACTTCTAAAATCAACAGTCAGGACGCTTTGCTGGTTTTATCGGTAGGCGGCGGTTCCGATATGGCTTCTATCAATATCAAACGAGCGATCGACCTGGCAAAAGAGCAGAATGCGAAAATTTTAGGAATTGTGTCACGGGATGGCGGCTATACCAAACAACATGCAGATGCCTGTGTTTTAGTTCCTGTGGTTGCGGATCAAAGGATTACGCCACATGCAGAAGGCTGGCAGGGTATTGTTTGGCATCTGATTGTAAATGCGCTTGCAGTGTAAAGGGAGGTGGATTGTATGACGCGAGAAGATTTTCGTATTAAAATTTTTGCGGATGGTGCAGATGCCAAAGGCATGAAGGATATGTATGCATCAGGCATTGTCAGCGGATTTACTACAAATCCATCCCTGATGAAAAAAGCAGGCGTAACGGATTATGCAGCTTTTGCACAGGCAATCGCACAGGAAATTACCGATCTGCCGTTATCCTTTGAAGTGTTTTCGGATGATTTTAAAACGATGGAAAAGGAAGCGAAGGCGATTTGTTCCTGGGGGAACAATGTCTATGTAAAGATTCCTGTGACAAATGCAAAAGGAGAGTCAAGCTTACCTTTGATTCGCCGTCTTTCCGCAGATGGTATGAAATTGAATGTGACTGCGTTGCTTGCACTTAGACAGGTGGAAGAGGTTGCAAAAGCTTTGACACCTGGTGTGGGCGCCTGCATTTCAGTATTTGCCGGACGGATTGCAGATACCGGTGTAAATCCATGCAGGATCATGAGGGAAACCGCGGCGATCTGCAAGACCATAGAAGGAACACAAAGTTTATGGGCAAGTACAAGAGAACTGCTTAATATTTTTCAGGCACAGGATTGCGGCGTAGATATTATAACGGTGACAAATGATATCTTAAAAAAATTACCGATGGTTGGAAAAGATTTAGAGGAGCTGTCACTGGAAACGGTACAGATGTTCCGAGATGATGCAGTAAGCCTTGGATTTCAGATTGCGTAATTAGAAGGAGTTTGGACAATAAAGGAGTCGATGGTGCAGACATTAAAAACCACTACACCACCGCCTCCACCAAAACCTTATCCCCAAATAGAACTTCCTTCACTCCGATCTCTTTTTGCTGATTAAAGTTAAAAGTAAGCAGATATCCGCGTTCCAAATGATAGTGTTCCAAATAGTTTGCCAACTGCTCCTCGCCCTGCCGGTGCCTTGCCGCTCCATGCCAGACCTTTGTTTCAATAACAAACTGTTCCCCGCCATAGTCTACAATTAAATCCGTCCGTTCCCGGTTTCTTGTTTCGGCTTCTACATAGCAGTTCCCGATTCCATTGATAATGGGCTTTAAAAACAGCATAAAATAACGCCTTCCCTCTTCTTCATAAAATGTTTGTCCGCGGTCGCCATACAAGGCGTCGAAGTGAATTACAAACCGTTCTAAAATACGTGTCATATGAAGGCGTCCGTTTTCCGCAAACAGAGGTTTTTCCTTTTGGGCAGTGTTATAGAGCGTTTCCTGCTGGATTTTAGGTATGGCAAGGAAGAGGTTGTAAAGCAGTGTTTCAAAAATACGGTTGGCGATCTGCACGTGGTTGTTTGAGATCTTAACAAATCCAAACAGCAATGCGATTTCAACCGAGTGTACGCCGACGGCATATGCAATTTCTTTTCCGGTAAATAAAAGGCTGCGCAGCATGGCATCCAGTTCTGGAAAATCTTTCAACTTTTGAAGCAGAGAATCAAACAGTGTATTGGATTCTGTCAGCAATATGCGCAGTGCGCTTAAAAATCCTTCCTTTGTAAAGGAGCAGTCGTCCCGTTCGTCCATAAACTTGCAAAGGCGGGAAACTAGATACGGATAGCCGGATGTATAATCATAAATAAGCCTGGACATTTCTGCAACCCGCATATTCGTACGGTGATCCTTGTCATATTCCATAAGCATATCAGTAATTTCTTTTGTGGAAAAGCTCATGTCTACAAGAAAGTCTGCGGCAATGTTCCAGGGGCTATTTTCGCGGTGGTAATCATCTGTCCGAAATTTGTACTTTCTGTTTTTAATGTCGTAAACACCAGCAAGAATCACAGAATGGAAGGTTGGCTTTTGGTCTCTGTTTAGGTAGTAGCCGCGTAGCTGCGCGAGAAAATCAAGAAACACCTGGTTGTTTGCAGCGCTATCGGCTTCGTCGATCATTAAAACGACTGGCTTTTTTGATAAGGCGCACCATTTGCTGAGCGTTCGGAATAACGACAAAAGCGTAAAATTACTGTTTGTAAAAAGGTGCAGTTTTATCTGAACCTCCTGCGGGATTTCCTTTGCACATTCTAACAATTCACTGGAAAAAGCTGTGACAAACGCCTGTTCATTTTGAAAGTTTGCATGGCTGAACAGTTGAAAATCCAAGCTTACTACTTCATATTCTTTTGCAAGAAAGTCGCGTAAAGCGTGGAGGGTCGTTGTTTTTCCATATTGGCGGGCGCGGTTGATCGTAAAATATTCTCCGCGGTCGACCATTTTTTTGATTTCCGTTAGCTTTTGTGTCAGATCAACCATATAGTGCGCGGATGGCTTGCAGCTACCGCTGACATTAAAAAACTTATTCATATCAGATCACACATCCTTTGACAAGATCTTTGTTGTTTGGATTACGAGGTTTTTGGGAAAAATTGATATGGTGATTGTATCATAGAATGGGAGGAGGATACAAGCAGTTTTCGAAGGATTGCATTCATGGGGCAATTATGGTAAGGTAGTAAAAAGAAAAGGCGTATTTGGGAAAGAAGGTGGAGTATGGCGGTATACTTAAATACGGATGCGGCGTTTAAGGATTTTCGGATGCTTCGCAGTGATAAATATTTTGTAGATAAGTCTGGTATGATTGAGAAGGTGAATGAGCGGCTGTTTACGAAAAACAGGTATTTGTGCATTACAAAGCCGCGTCGTTTTGGAAAAACGTCGGTGCTGAATATGCTTGGCGCGTATTATGGAAAAGCTTATGCGGCGGGGGAGATGTTTGAAGGGCTGGATATTGCGGGGAGCGGGCAGTATGCGGTGCACTTAAATAAATATCCGGTGATCCATATGAATATGAACCGTCTGCCGGAAGATGGCAATACGTATGCGCATTATCTGGGCTTGATTCGCGAAACGCTTCGGGAGGATCTGCTGGAAGCTTATCCAAAGCTTAGTCAAAAGCATTTTCGCAAGCTTTCGGACTTGCTTGCGGCTGCGGGGGATGAGTTTGTTTTTATCATTGATGAATGGGACTATATTTTTAGTCATGACAAGTACCTGGAAAACCAGAGCGATTATCTGGAATTTTTAAGGGAACTGTTAAAGGATAAGCCGTATGTGGCGCTTGCTTATATGACAGGGGTGCTGCCGATTAAAAAGTATAGTGTGGGTTCGGCACTCAATATGTTTGACGAATATACGATGCTCAATGATTCTGTATTTGACCGCTATTTTGGGTTTACGCAAAAAGAGGTGGAGCAGCTTTTAAGCAGACAGTCTGCTGTGGAAAGCAGAGAGCTTGCAGAGTGGTATAACGGGTATTTGACGGGCAGCGGAAGGAAAATCTATAATCCTCGTTCGGTTGTACTGGCGCTGATTAATGGAAAGTGCCAGAGTTATTGGACAAGGACTGGAAAAATGGATGAGGTTTTGTTTTTCCTTAAATATAATATCGGGGAAGTCCGGGATGATATCGTGAAAATGGTGAATCATCTGCCAGTGTTTGCCGATATTAAAAAAGAATATACAGCAGGGCAGGAAAGCCCGGCAAACCGCAAGGAGATCTATGCGGCAATGATTATTTATGGGCTGCTGTCTTATTATGAGGGGGAGCTGTGCATCCCGGACAAAGAGCTTATGATCGAGTTTGAGAATGCGCTGGAGGATCAGGAATTTGGATATGTGGCGGAGCTGGTCAGAAATTCTGAGGAAGTATTGCAGGCGACGCTTGCAAAGAGGGAGGACGCAGTCGTATCCTATCTGCATAATATTTACAACAGTGAGATTCCGATCCTACAATATAACGATGAAAACAGCCTTGCCTGCGTGATTACGCTTGCGTATTTGTCAGCGAGAAATAAATACCGGGTGGAGTGGGAGGAAAAGAGCGGAAAAGGATTTGCGGATTTTATTTTTTATCCAAGAAAGAGCAGCCTGCCTGGGATGGTGATTGAACTAAAGGCGGATGCCTCACCGGATGCGGCGATTTGCCAGATCAGGGAGAGAGAGTATGTGCAGAAGCTGAAAAGAGAAGCAGTAGAGCGCATTCTTTTGGTTGGGATCAGTTATCATACGGGGAAAAAGGAACATACGTGCAGGATTGAGGAGGCGTTACTTTGAGTAAGAATAGAAAGGTTACAAAAACAATTCAGATTGGAGACCGCGTGATTGGCGGAGGAAATCCGATTTTAATTCAGTCGATGACGAATACGAGGACGGAGGATGTAAAGGCTACGGTTGCGCAGATCTTAAGGCTGCAAAATGCAGGCTGTGAGATTGTCAGGTGCACGGTGCCTACGATGGAAGCGGCGAAGGCTCTTTCTAAGATTAAAAAGCAGGTGGACATCCCGGTAGTAGCGGATATTCATTTTGATTATCGTCTGGCGGTGGCTGCGATTGAAAATGGGGCGGATAAAATACGCATTAATCCGGGAAATATCGGTTCTAAGGAGCGTGTGCAGGCAGTCGTGGACGCGGCGGCTGCGCGCGGCGTTCCGATCCGGGTCGGTGTCAACAGCGGGTCGCTGGAAAAGGAACTGGTGGAAAAATATCATGGCGTAACGGCTGAGGGGCTTGTGGAAAGTGCTTTGGGGCAGGTAAAGCGGATTGAAGATATGGGCTATGACAAGCTTGTAATCAGCATTAAGTCCTCGGATGTGCTGATGTGCGTGCGTGCCCACGAGCTGATTTGCGAGCAGACGGCATATCCGCTGCATGTGGGGATTACAGAAGCGGGAACGATCATCAGCGGCAATATCAAGTCGTCGATCGGGCTTGGGCTGATTTTGCACCAGGGCATCGGCGATACGATCCGGGTTTCGTTAACAGGCGACCCGTTAGAAGAGATTAAGTCAGCAAAGCTGATTTTGCGTACGCTTGGGCTTCGAAAGGGCGGGATTGAAGTTGTTTCCTGTCCGACGTGCGGACGCACAAAGATCGATTTGATCGGGCTTGCAAACCAGGTGGAAAATATGGTGGCGGATATTCCGCTGGATTTAAAAGTGGCTGTGATGGGATGCGTCGTCAACGGCCCTGGCGAGGCAAAAGAAGCGGATATCGGCATTGCGGGCGGCTGTGGGGAAGGGCTTTTGATCCGGCATGGCGAGGTTGTAAAAAAGCTGCCGGAGGATGCGCTTTTGCCTGCGCTTCGCGAAGCGCTGCTGAATTGGAACGAAGAGCCTGACAGGGATTGATGGGAGGAGCATGGATAAAAATTTTTTTGAGGTGTTTCCGGTATTACAGGTAAACGGGGAGATGCGCCAGCTTTTGGCGGATACGCAGGTGCAGCGGGTGGTGTCAAACCGCGAGCGGACGCGCCTGCGCATTTATCTGCATGGGACGAGGCTGATTCCCAAAAAGCAGATCTTCCAGTTGGAGCGCAGTATCAAAAGCCAGTTGTTTCCGGGGCAGGAGCTTACGGTAAAGATTATGGAGCACTACCAGCTTTCTGCACAGTATACGCCGCAGACGCTGATGGACATTTATAAGGACAGCATTTTGGAAGAGCTGAAAGTATACAGCCTTTTGATTTACAACCTGTTTCGCTGTGCCAGAATGGAATTTGACGGGGCAGGCAATATGAAGCTGTATTTGGAGGATTCGATTGTGGCGCGCAACCGCTCGGATGAGCTGTTGGAAGTGCTGTATAAGATTATGCGCGACCGCTGCGGGATGATGCTTACGATCGATGCCGTATTTGAGCCGAAAAAGGAAAACAGGCTGAAAAAGGAAAGCGACCAGCAGATTGCCTGTGAGATCCGGCGCATTTTGGGCGGCGTGCACAGGCTAGAAAAAACAGCCGGCATGGGTTATGCGAATGCGTCCGGCATGGGAAGTGCGCCGGAAGCTTCCCGTGCTGGAAATGTAGAGAAAGCGGGGGATAAAAAGGCAGGCGCTGCGGAAAAAGACAGCGCGCGTACGGCGGCAAACGGCAGGTTTGCGGGCAGGACAGGCGGGCGCAGAGATTATCCGCTGCGGCGCTCGGACAATCCAGACGTGATTTACGGCAGGGATTTTGACGATCACGCGGTGCCGATTGACCAGATCGAAGGGGAGATGGGAGAGATCGCGATCCGTGGGCAGGTGCTTGCGGTCGATACGAGAGAGCTTCGAAACGGTGAAAAGAGCATTGTGATTGTCACGCTTACGGATTTTACGGATTCGATTGTCATTAAGATTTTTACCAAAAATGAGCATTTAAAAGAGCTGCTTGGCGAGGTGAAAAAAGGCGCGTTTTTAAAGATCAAGGGCGTAACGGCGTTTGACCGCTTTGACAGTGAGCTGACGCTTGGCTCGGTTGCCGGGATAAAAAAAATTCCTGATTTTACAGAGCGGCGGATGGACACCAGCCCCCAAAAGCGCGTGGAGCTGCACTGCCATACGAAAATGAGCGATATGGACGGGATTTCGGATGTCGGGGATATTATTAAGCAGGCGGTTTCCTGGGGGCACAAGGCGCTTGCGATTACCGATCATGGCGCGATTCAGGCATTTCCGATTGCAAACCACGCGGTTCCTGACGGGGCGGATTTTAAAATTATTTACGGGGTGGAGGCGTATCTTGTCGACGACTTAAAGCAGATCGTATTTGCGCCAAAAGGGCAGAGCCTTTCGGATTCGTATGTGGTGTTTGACTTAGAGACGACGGGCCTTAGCCCGAATGTGCACAAGATTATAGAAATCGGCGCGGTGAAGGTTTCAGACGGCAAGATTGTTGACCGTTTTTCCCAGTTTGTAAATCCGCTGGTGCCGCTGCCGTTTGCCATTGAAGAGCTTACGAAAATACGGGACGATATGCTTGTGGGCGAGCCGGAGATCGCGCAGGTTCTGCCGGAATTTATGGAATTTTGCAAAGGGTGCGTGATGGTTGCGCACAATGCAGAGTTTGACATGGGATTTATCCAGAAAAACTGCGAAGATCTGGGGCTTGACTGTGCGTTTACCGTTGTGGATACGGTGTCTATGGCGCGGTATCTGTTGCCGGGATTAAACCGGTTTAAGCTCGATACGGTTGCAAAGGAGCTGCATATTTCGCTGAAAAACCACCACCGTGCCGTGGAGGACGCGGAGTGTACGGCGGAGATTTTTCTTAAATTTATCCAGATGCTTTCCGAGCGCGGCATTGACGATTTGGATGCGTTAAACGCGCAGGGAAAGGCGACGGCAGGGCAGATTATGAAGATGCCGACCTATCATGCGATCCTGCTTGCGACAAACGACTATGGGCGGGTGAACCTGTACCGTCTCGTATCGATGTCGCACCTTACATATTTTCACAAGCGGCCGAGGATTCCAAAGAGCGAGCTGCTGCGTCACCGGGAAGGGCTGCTGCTTGGCTCTGCCTGTGAAGCCGGGGAGCTGTACCAGGCGATCCTGCTTGGCAGGCCGCAGACAGAAATCGCGCGGATTGTAAATTTTTATGACTATCTGGAAATACAGCCAAACGGCAACAATGCGTTTATGATCCGTGAGGAGCGCTATCCGGTCAGCTCCGAGGAAGATTTGTGGGAGATCAATAAAAAGATCGTACAGTTGGGCGAGGATTTTAAAAAGCCGGTGGTAGCCACGTGCGACGTACATTTTTTAAATCCAGAAGACGCGGAATACCGCAGGATTATTATGGCGGGGCATGGATTTAAGGACGCGGATGAGCAGGCGCCGTTATTTTTGCATACGACAGAAGAGATGTTAAAGGAATTTGCATATCTGGGCAGCGAAAAGGCGGAAGAAGTCGTAATTACGAACCCGAACCTGATCTGCGATATGTGTGAAAAAATCTCTCCGGTGCGCCCGGATAAGGCGCCGCCGGTGATAGAAAATTCAGACCAGATGCTGCGGGATATCTGCTACAACAAAGCGCATGAGATGTACGGGGACGATCTGCCGGAAATTGTGCACAAGCGGCTGGAGCGGGAGCTTACATCGATTATTTCCAATGGATATGCGGTGATGTACATTATTGCGCAAAAGCTCGTATGGAAATCGGTGGAGGACGGGTATCTCGTAGGCTCAAGAGGGTCAGTCGGGTCTTCCTTTGTAGCGACAATGGCGGGAATTACGGAAGTCAATCCGCTTAGCCCGCACTATTACTGCGAATACTGCCATTTCAGCGATTTTGATTCGGAGGAGGTCAAATCCTACAGCGGGCGCTCTGGCTGCGATATGCCTGACCGGGTCTGCCCAAAGTGTGGCAAGCCGCTTGTCAAAGCGGGATTTGATATTCCGTTTGAGACGTTTTTAGGATTTAAAGGAAACAAGGAGCCGGATATTGACCTCAATTTTTCCGGTGATTACCAGAGTAAGGCGCATAAGTATACCGAGGTTATTTTCGGCGCCGGGCAGACGTTTCGGGCGGGCACGATCGGTACACTGGCAGATAAAACCGCGTTTGGCTATGTCAAGCGCTATTACGAGGAGCGCAGCGTTCATAAGCGTTTTTGTGAAATTAACCGGATTGTGCAAGGCTGTGTCGGCATTCGGCGTACGACCGGGCAGCATCCGGGCGGCATCGTCGTGCTCCCAATGGGGGAGGAAATCTATTCGTTTACGCCGATCCAGCATCCGGCAAACGATATGGGGACGGATATTATTACGACGCATTTTGAATACCATTCGATTGACCACAACCTGTTAAAGCTGGACATTCTCGGGCACGACGATCCGACGATGATCCGTATGCTCGAAGACCTGACCGGCATCCATGCGACGCAGATTCCGCTGGACGACCCGGCGGTCATGTCTATTTTTAAGAGTACGGATGCATTGGGCATTACGCCTGATCAGATCGGCGGCTGTACCGTCGGGTCTTTGGGAATCCCGGAGTTTGGGACAGAGTTTGTCATTCAGATGCTGATCGATACTAAGCCGCAGTCGTTTTCCGACCTGGTGCGCATCTCAGGCTTGTCCCACGGGACAGACGTATGGCTTGGAAACGCGCAGACGTTAATCGAAGAGGGCAAGGCAACGATCTCTACGGCGATCTGCACGAGAGACGATATTATGATCTATTTAATCGGGATGGGCTTAGAAAGCGAGCTGTCATTTACAATTATGGAATCGGTACGCAAGGGCAAGGGGCTTAAAGAGGACTGGATCAAGGCGATGAAGGAGCACGGCGTGCCAGACTGGTATATCTGGTCATGCCAGAAAATCAAATACATGTTTCCAAAGGCGCATGCGGCGGCTTATGTTATGATGGCATGGCGCATTGCCTACTGCAAGGTGTTTTATCCGCTTGCTTATTACGCGGCGTATTTTTCTATCCGGGCGACCTCGTTTAACTATGAGCTGATGTGCCAGGGGCGGGAAAAGCTGGAACATTTTATGCGGGATTATGAAAAGCGCAGGGATACGCTGACCAAAAAAGAGCTGGATACGATTAAGGATATGAAGATCGTGCAGGAAATGTATGCCAGAGGCTTTCAGTTTACGCCGATTGACTTAAATATCGTAAAGGCGCGCCATTTCCAGATTATTGACGGGAAGCTGATGCCGGCGTTAAGCGCAATCGACGGGCTTGGAGAAAAGGCGGCGGACGGCGTGGTGGAAGCGGTAAAGGACGGGCCGTTTTTATCCAAGGACGATTTCAGGCAGCGCTCTAAGGTCAGCAAATCTGTGGCAGACTTGATGGGGGATCTTGGGATTTTGGGCGGGATTCCAGAGTCGAACCAGATGTCGATTTTTGATTTTGCATAAAAAAATAACCGCTGGCTTTTTAAGGGCAAGGGCGGTTATTTTTGTGTTCGAATACTGTCCGAATAATACTTGAAATTTTACGCTGAAAGTACTATGATAGATTATGTATAAAATGCCCAAAACGAACGTGTATGCCGATTCTTATTTAGTGATATTGAATGAGCAGGAATCCGCTGTAAAGCAGTACGGAATGGAAACGGCAGCGCAGAGGGCACAGATAAAATACAAGGTGGACAACATGAAAGACTTATTATCAATAAGAGACGAGATCGACCAGGTAGACAGCGAGATTACCAGGCTGTATTTAAAGCGTATGGAGCTGACTGGCGAGGTGGCGGAGTATAAGATCCAGACCGGGAAAAAGGTGTTTGACAAGGAGCGTGAGCGCAGCAAGCTGGAAAAAATATCCGCGCTTGTGCCGGGCAGCTTTTTAAAGCATGGGATCAGAGAGCTGTTTGAGCATATTATGTCGATCAGCCGCAAGAGGCAGTACCAGCTTTTGACAGAGCATGGGATCGGGGAGGAAAATGCGTTTACGCAGGTAGACCAGATCTGCGCAAAGGACAGCCGTATCGTGTTTCAGGGCGTGGAAGGGGCGTATGCCCATATCGCGATGAACGAGTATTTTGGCGGAGGCACGGATGCAGAGTGCTTAAACAGCTTCCATGTGGAGAGCTGGCGGGAGGCTATGGAGGCGATTCGGGACGGACAGGCGGATTATGCGGTGCTTCCGATTGAAAATTCGACCGCTGGCGTTGTGGCGGAAAACTATGACCTCTTGATCGAATACGACAATTATATTGTCGGCGAGCAGATTATACCGATCAGGCACTGCCTGTTAGGGCTGAAAGAGGCGGAACTGTCCGATATTACGAGCGTTTATTCGCATCCGCAGGCGCTTGCCCAGTGCGAACGCTATTTGCAGGCGCATGAGGACTGGGACTGTGCGACGGAAGGCAATACTGCGGTTGCGGCGTGCAAGGTGAAAAAGTCCGGCAATAAGCATAAGGCGGCGATAGCCAGCGAACTGACCGCAAAGCTGTACGGGCTTAAAATTCTGGAACGAAATATCCAGACGAGCAGTGAAAATTCGACCAGATTTATCATTGTCACGAACCGGAAAATATTTTTAAAGGACGCGGCAAAGATGAGTATCTGCCTGGAAGTAAAGCATCAAAGCGGTTCTTTATATCATGCATTATCGCATATTATTTATAATGACTTGAATATGAATTTTATACAGTCCAGGCCGCTGAACGGGCCGGACGGGACGAACTGGCAGTACCGGTTTTTTATCGACTTTGCAGGAAACCTGAACGAAAGCGCCGTTTCCAATGCACTGCGGGGGCTTTCGGAGGAATGTGAGAGCATACGTGTGCTTGGAAACTATTAAAAGGAGATCATCATATGGCAATTACAACATTTGCAGCAATTTATATCGGCTCCTACGAAGTGAGCCTTAAGATTTTTGAGCTGTCTGGGAAAAAAAAGATCCGTGAGATCGACCATATCCGTACAAGGCTGGAGCTTGGCAGGGATACGTTCCACTCTGGTACGATCGGCTCTGACCTGGTAGACGAGCTGTGCGTCATACTGGCGGATTTTGCGAAAATCATGCAGGGCTATAAGGCAAAAGAGTACCGTGCCTTTGCGGGCAATGTCGTCGGCGATGCAAAAAATATGCTGTTTATTTTAGACCAGATCAAGACAAAGACCGGGCTTGATGTGGCGACGCTCAGCAATTCGGAGCGGCGGTTTTTAACGTATAAGGGCGTCGCGGCAAGACCTGGATTTGACAAAATGATTAAAGACAGCGCGGCGGTCATCGATGTCGGCGGCGGCAGCCTGCAAATTACACTGTTTGTCGACGGAAAGGTTGTAACGACGCAGCACCTTGCGATCGGTACGATGCGGCTGATGGAGATGCTTTCGGATATCGAGCATAATGTCCTGCATCTGGAAAACCAGTTAGAGGAGCTTGTGGACAAGGAGCTTGCCGTATTTTTAGCGCAGTATATGCAGCCGGGCGAAGAGATTAAAAATGTAATTTTAATGGGGGATTATATTTCGGAGATTATGCGCAAGCTGAGCAAAGGCGGCGAAGACTTAAACGTCGTCGAGGCGCGCAGGTTTATCAGTTTTTTAAAGAAGCTGGATAAAAAGAGCGTGGAGGAGATTTCAGAGGCACTGAATCTGTCGAACGAAAAAGACATGCTCGTACTGCCGTCTGTAATTTTATATGCGAAGCTGACGCAGGCAATGCACGCCCAGACGATCTGGTTCCCAAATGTAGACACAAGCGACGGCATTGCGTACGACTATGCGCAGTCGCAGAAAATTATCCATTCCGCGCATGATTTTGAGGATGATATTTTGTCAGCGGCAAAAAATATGTCTATGCGTTATATGAGCTATTCCCAGCATATTGACGCGCTGACCGAGATGGCGTCGCTGCTGTTTGACGCGATGAAAAAGGTACACGGCATGGGAAAAAGGGAGCGGCTTTTGCTAAAGGTAGCCGCCATGCTGCATGACTGCGGAAAATATATCAGCCTTGCCAACAGCGCGATCTGCGCGTACCAGATTATCCGGGCGACGGAGATTATCGGGCTGTCGCATTTGGAGCGGGAGATGGTGGCAAGCGTCGTATTGTATAACTCTTCGCCGCTCGACCCTTATGCGGAGCTTGCAGACCGTATGGACCAGCACAGCTATCTGATTGTGGCAAAGCTGGCGGCGATTTTGCGGGTGGCAAACGCGATGGACCGCAGTCACAGACAGAAGTTTAAAAACGTCAAGGCGGTGCTGAAAAATAAACAGCTTGTGATTACGATTGAGACGAACAACGATATTGCCCTGGAAAAAGGGCTGTTAGCGGCAAAAGCAGACGCCTTTGAATCAATTTTCGGATTAAAGCCTGTGATCAAAGAGAAACGGGTATATACATAGAAAGAGGGAGGATTTCATGGAAAAGACAACTGAATATGGGAAACCGGAATATTTTGAAAACCGGGAGCTTAGCTGGATTAAGTTTAACAGGCGGGTGTTAAACGAAGCAAGGGATAAGACGATCCCGCTGCTTGAGCGGTTAAAGTTTATCAGCATTACGTCTTCAAACCTGGATGAATTTTTTATGGTCCGGGTGGCTTCTTTAAAGGATATGCTGCACGCGGGCGTAAAAAAGGCGGATATTGCAGGCATGGACGCGCTAAAGCAGCTCGAACGGGTCAATGAGGATACGAGGGAGCTTGTAAATTTGCAGTATTCTACGTACAACCGTTCGCTGCTGCCGCTGATGAACCAGGAACATATTTATATTATTGACGCGTATGAAAAATTGACCGAAGAGCAGGCTGCGTTTGTAGACGACTATTTTGAAAATGAAGTGTATCCGGTACTGACGCCGATGGCTGTGGATGCCAGCCGCCCATTTCCGCTGATCCGCAACAAATCGCTCAATATCGCCGCGGTTATTGAATATAAAGGGACGGGCGGGCTGCTTGACCATAAGGGGCAGGAGCCGGACGACGGACAGGATGAGGAGTTATTAAACGACGTGCCTACCGCTTTGGAACCGGAAAAGGAAGGCGGAAAAAAAGAGAAAAAGGAGAAAAAAGGCAAGAAAGGCGCAAAGCCGGAATTTGCCACTGTCCAGGTGCCGAGCGGCATGGCAAGGCTGGTTCCGGTTCCTTCGAAAAATCCAGAAGAAAAAGTATTTATTTTATTGGAGCAGGTCATTGAGAAAAATATCGAAAAGCTGTTTTTAAACTATAAAGTGCTGTGTGCTTACCCATACCGGATTATGCGCAACGCTGACTTTTCGATTGACGAGGATGAAGCGCCGGATTTGTTAAAGGAGATCCAAAAGCAGCTTAAAAAGCGAAAGTGGGGCGAGGTGATCCGTCTGGAGGTAGAGGACGGCATTGACAAAAAGCTGCTGGAATTTTTAAAAGACGAGCTGCATGTGGAAAACAAACAGGATATCTTTTATATCAACGGCCCGATTGATTTTACCTTTTTAATGAAAATGTACGGGCTGCCTGACTGCGACCATCTGCGCTATGAGCCGCATACGCCGCAGCTTGTGCCGGAGATCCTGCCGGGAGAAAATATTTTTGAAGCGATTCAAAAAGGAGATATCCTGCTGCATCATCCATACCAGAGCTTTGGCCCGGTCATTGAGCTGATCCGCCAGGCAGCGTCAGATGCGCAGGTGCTGGCGATTAAAATGACGCTGTACCGAGTCAGCGGCAATTCGCCGATTATCGCATCCCTTGCGCAGGCGGCGGAAAACGGAAAGCAGGTAACCGTACTGGTGGAATTAAAGGCACGTTTTGATGAGGAGAACAACATTGTATGGGCGAAAAAGCTGGAGCAGGCAGGCTGCCACGTAATCTATGGCATTGTCGGCTTAAAGACGCACAGTAAGATCGCGCTTGTTGTACGCAGGGAAGACGAAGGCATCTGCCGCTACGTACACCTTGGCACCGGAAACTACAACGACTCTACGGCGAAGCTGTATACGGACTGCGGCGTATTAACCTGTGCCGAGTCGGTCGGCGAGGACGCGACGGCTGTCTTTAACATGCTCTCTGGCTATTCAGAGCCGCTTAGCTGGAACTGCCTTGCAGTAGCGCCGATCTGGCTGCGCAAAAAGTTCTTAAAGCTGATCAGACGGGAGACCAAAAATGCAAGGAACGGAAAACAGGCGTATATCCGCGCAAAGATGAACTCGCTCTGTGACCAGGAAATGATTGAAGCACTGTATGAAGCATCTGTGGCAGGCGTACAGATAAAGCTGCTCGTACGCGGGATCTGCTGTCTGCGCGCAGGGATCAAGGGTGTCAGCGAAAATATCCAGGTGCGCTCGATTGTCGGCAACTTCTTAGAGCACAGCCGGATCTTTGACTTTTGCAACGACGGCCATGCGGAAGTCTATATGGGCAGCGCAGATTGGATGCCGCGCAACCTAGACCGCAGGGTGGAGATCGTATTCCCGGTTCTGGATGAAGAGCTGAAAAAGAAAGTGCTGCATATTCTTGATGTGGAATTTGAAGACAACGTCAAAGCACATGTGCTGCAGGAAGACGGTACATACGAAAAGATCGATAAACGAGGCAAGGTACTTGTCAACTCCCAGGAGATTTTCAGCAAAGAAGCAGAGCAGGCAGTGCCAAAGCAGGATAAGGCTTATAAAGACCGGGTGTTTGTGCCGGCGGAGCCAGGGGTGTAGAGGAAAACCATGAACCACACATATCAAATCTTATTTTCAGACCTGGATGCAACGCTTTTAAACGATCAAAAACAAATAGAGCCTGGTACAAAGGCGGCGATTGAACAGATGTTAAGCCGCGGGGCGTTTTTTGCCATCTGTACCGGGCGGCCGCTTGCGAGTGCGCGTGCTGTAGCAAAGCAGTTTGGGCTTGATCAAAAAGGCTGTTATATTGCAGCGTACAATGGGGGCGTGCTCTATGACCCGTCCAAAGACAAGGTGCTTTCGTATGCGTCCATTCCGCTTTCGGTTGTACGGGAGATGTTTGCGCGTGCCGGGCGTGCCGGGCTGTACATCCATACGTATGACCGTAACGACGATACGGTGCTTACTTACAAAGATACCCCGGAGCTTTCTTATTATACCAATCATACAAAGCTGGCTCCTAGGATCGGGACGGACGTGCTAAAGACGCTTACGCAGGAGCCTGCAAAGCTGATTGTTGCCGACCTTTTGCACCATGACAGGCTGGTACGGTTTCAAAAAGAACAGGAAGAATGGTCGAAAGGCGTGCTGAACAGCTTTTTTTCTTGCGAGCAGTATCTGGAATACTGTCCGGCAGGAATCTCGAAAGGCGCAGCCGTAGAAACGCTCTGCCGCCTTTTGGATATCCCGGTTACGGCGTCTGTCGCCGCGGGAGATGAACGCAACGACCTTGCGATGCTGCGTGCCGCAGGCATCGGGGCTGCACCGCGCAACGCGCATCCGCAGGCAAAGGAAGCCGCGGATTACCTGTGTGAAAAAGACCATAATGCGGGAGCGGTAGGGGAAATTATAGACAGGTTCTTTTAACCGCCTGTGCTGCCATAAAAACAGGACTGCCAGAAATTTATTCGATGGCAGTCCTGTTTTTGTTTTATCGGTTTGCAGGGCTGTTCATTTGTATACATACTCCCTGCGTTTTTCAAAGTGGTGAAACGCGGTACCGTCTTTTGTATATCCATTTGCCGAATAAGAAATCTCGTTCTGCGTATCGGCACATGCTTCGTGAAGGAGCGTTTCAAAATTTTTCTGCTGTTTCTTTTCACGTTTCTGCTGGTCTTTGCGTTTGGAAGCAGTATCGTGAAGGCTTGTTACAAAAATCACGTGTTCAATCTTAAATAAACTATTAACATATGCTGCTTTACTCCCCTCCCTGGTTGTAAATTTCAACGGTTGCCACATCCTGCGCATGATGTACGAGACACTTTCAAAATCCGTTTTTTCAGTGCTCTTATCATTAATATCGGCTAATCTGCGGATTTCTTAATGCTTTTTCTGTAAATGGTACATAGTTGCTTTTTTGTGTAATTATTAATAAAATGAAAGTGCCTTTTTGTGCAGAATATGCTTGTATGAAAATGCATTTTATGTATATAATATTAAAAATGCGATGCCGCAGAAAGGGAGATGCTTTATGAAAAGGAAAATTTACGACAGGCTGCTTGAATGGAAGGAAAAAGACCAGGGAAGCTGTGCACTTTTGTTAGATGGCGCCAGGCGTGTCGGAAAAAGCTATATAGCAGAACAATTTGGAAAAAATGAATATAAAAGCTATTTGTTTATTGATTTTGCTCATTTGCCGAAAGAAATTCGTGCGGTTTTTGAAAATGATATCGATGATTTCGATTTGTTTTTTCAGAAATTAGGTGTATATTACAGAAAAACACTGTACAAGCGGGAATCTCTTATTATTTTCGATGAAGTGCAGAGGTTTCCGGCAGCCAGGGAGCTGATTAAATATTTGGTCGCTGACGGAAGGTTTGATTATCTGGAAACAGGATCTTTGATTTCGCTGCGAATGAATATTGAAAATATTGTGATTCCATCCGAAGAGGAACATGTAGAGATGTTTCCTATGGATTTTGAAGAATTTTTGTGGGCGTTGGGAGATGAAACGACAATTCCGTTTTTAAAAGACTGTTTAGATAAGTCTGTTCCATTGGGACAGGCGATGCATCGGCGGGTAATGAATGATTTTCGCCAGTATATGTTAGTGGGCGGGATGCCGCAGGCAGTAGAATCTTATACAAAAACAAAAAGTTTTGAAGCGGTTGACCGGATCAAAAAAAGAATTTTAACACTGTATAGGGAAGATATTACAAAATTTGCAAAAGGCTATGAAGCAAAAGTGTTGGCGATTTTTGATGAGCTGCCGTCCCAGCTTTCCAAGGCTGAAAAAAAGTATAAATTATCAGGAATCAAAAGCGGAGCAAGGTACCGGGATTATGAAAATGCATTTATGTGGCTTGCAGAAGCGATGGTTGTCAATCATTGCTACAATGCGACAGAACCTGTTGTTGGCTTGTCAATGAGCCAGGAGCATATGACACGAAAATGTTATATGGGGGATACCGGGCTTTTAATTTCGCATACGTTTATGGATGATGCTTTTTTGGATAACGAGTTATACCGGGATATTTTGCTTGACCGGCTGCATGTAAACGAAGGAATGATTATGGAAAATATTGTGGCACAGCAGCTTCGCACAAGCGGGCATAAGCTGTATTTTTATTCGAGGGTTGATTCCAATCACCGGGAAAACAATATGGAGATTGATTTTTTAATTCGAAAGCAAAGAAAAATCTGCCCGGTTGAGGTAAAATCAGGGGGATACCGAAAACATTCTTCTTTGGATAAATTCAGGAATAAATTTGGAGGGAAAATCGGACAGCCCTATATCTTATATACGAAAGACCTGCTTGTCAAAGACGGGGTTGTGCATCTTCCGATTTATATGGCGATGTTTTTATAGAAGCACTTGAGTATCTCCAAGGAAATTTGTATAATAGAGAGCAATACCAAATCAATCAATATGCAGGGAGACAATGGAATGACAATTAAACAATTAACGGAACAAATGGAATATGAGCTGCTTGCAGGGACGGTCTGCGGGGAAGCCACGGCGCTTGTGTACGATTCCAGAAAGCTGGTGCCTGGATGCATTTTCGTATGTATCCGCGGCGCCTCGTTTGACGGACATGATTTTGCAGCCGAGGCGGCAATGGGGCAGGCGGCGGCGATTGTTGTGGAGCGGCAGGTGCAGGTTCCGCCAGGGCCTGCGGTTTTAAAAACAGCGGATACAAGGCTTGCGCTGGCGCAGTTATCTGCGGCATGGTTTGGCAATCCGGCGCGCGAGCTAAAGACGATTGGCGTAACCGGAACGAAGGGTAAGACGACAACGACGTATATGATCAAATCGATACTGGAAAGCACCGGGCACAAAGTCGGGCTGATCGGCACGATTGAGACGATGATTGGGACACTAAAAATCCCGGCGGCAAATACGACGCCGGAATCTTACCTCGTGCAGCAGTATTTTCGCAGGATGGTCGACGCGGGCTGTGATACGTGCGTGATGGAAGTTTCCTCCCAGGGGCTTAAAATGCACCGTGTCGGCGGGTTTGTATTTGACATTGGAATTTTTACCAATCTGGAGCCAGACCATATCGGCCCGAATGAACATGCTTCCTTTGAGGAATACCTTGCCTGCAAAGGGATGCTGTTTCGTCAGTGTAAGACAGGGATTATCAATATCGACGATGCGCACGCTATGGATGTGATCAAAGGGCATACTTGCAGCATCGAGACCTACGGCATTGCCGAAAACGGGAAGCACGCCGGGCTGCGGGCGCACGATATCCGGCTGGTGCACACGCCGGGCTGCCTTGGTGTTGCCTATCATGCTGCGGGGCTTTGCGAGATGGATGTGCAAGTCGGTGTGCCGGGGGAATTTAGCGTGTACAATTCACTGACCGCCATTGCGGTGTGCAGACATTTTGATGTCCCTGCGGAAAATATGAAAACAGCGCTGAAGCAGGCAAGGGTCAAGGGGCGCATCGAGATGGTGAAAGTGTCCGACCAGTTTACGCTTATGATCGACTATGCCCATAATGCAATGAGCTTAAAGAGCCTTTTGACGACGCTGCGCGCGTATCATCCAGGACGGCTTGTCTGCCTGTTTGGCTGCGGCGGCAACCGCAGCAGGCAGCGCCGCTTTGAAATGGGGGAAGTGTCAGGCAGCCTTGCTGATCTTACGATTATTACGTCAGACAATCCAAGGTTTGAAGAGCCGCAGGCGATTATTGACGATATTAAACAAGGCATTGCAAAGACAAACGGGGCATATGTGGAGATGATTGACCGCAAAGAAGCGATCCGGTACGCAATTACGCACGGACAGCCGGGAGACGTCATTGTGCTGGCGGGCAAAGGGCATGAGGACTACCAGGAAATCAAAGGAAAAAAATATCCGATGGATGAGCGGGATTTGATCGCGGATGTGCTGGCGGAGCAAAGATGAATGGTGTATGCGAATATAATCGTAGATATTTCACAGGAAAAGCTGGATAAGACGTTTCAGTATATCGTGCCAGAGCAGTTAAAAGGTGAGCTTTCCGAGGGGATGCGCGTTGTGGTGCCGTTTGGCAGCCGACGGATCACTGGATATGTGGTAGCGCTGACCGATACGCCCGAATATGACGTGGCAAAGCTAAAGCCCGTGCTGTCGATTGAAAAAGAAGCGGTCTGTATTGAATCGGAGCTGATTGCCCTCGCCGCGTGGATGCATAAAAACTGCGGCGGCACGATGAACCAGGCATTAAAGACCGTGCTTCCTGTGAAGCGCAAAGAGCGCCAGAAGGAAAAAAAGCAGGTCAGCCTGCGGGTGACGCACGAGGAAGCACGCAGCATGTATGCACAATGCGTACGCAGGCATTATTCCGCGCAGGCAAAGCTGCTGGCTAAGCTGTTGGAAAGCTCTCCGCAGCCGTTTTTGCACCTGACCAAGGATCTTGGCATTTCATCGGCAGTGATCCGCGGCATGGAAGAAAAAGGTACCGTCAGTATCGAGCGGGAACGGTATTACCGCAATCCGGTTGCGCATATTTCAGAAAAAAACTATGCGTTGCAGTTGAATGAATGCCAGCAGGATGTCGTGCGCCAGGTGACCGCCGAGTTTGACGCAGGCAGGCAGCATACGTATTTGCTGCACGGAGTGACCGGAAGCGGCAAGACCGAGGTATATATGGAGCTGATCGCACATGCGGCGGCAAAGGGGAAGCAGTGCATTCTGCTGATCCCTGAAATCGCGCTGACCTTTCAGACAGTGCGCCGCTTTTACGAGCGGTTTGGCGACCGGGTGTCCATCCTGCATTCCAGGCTGTCGCCCGCAGAGCGCTCAGACCAGTTGGAGCGGGCAAAAAACGGCGGGATCGACATTATGATCGGACCAAGGTCAGCGCTGTTCACACCATTTTCAAATCTTGGGTTTATTATTGTGGATGAAGAGCATGAAAGCAGCTATAAGAGCGAAACCGTGCCCAAATACCACGCAAGGGACGCAGCGATTGCAAGGGCGGGGCTTGCCGGGGCGAGCGTGATCCTTGGCTCAGCAACGCCTTCGGTAGACAGCTATTACCGCGCCATGTCCGGGGAATACCGCTTGCTTGTGATGCAAAAACGGGCGCAGGACGCGGCGCTTGCAGAATGTGAAGTGGCAGACCTGCGCGCAGAGCTTCGCGCCGGAAACCGCTCGATCCTGAGCATGAGGCTCCAGGAGCTGATCGAAGACCGTCTGGCAAAAAAGCAGCAGGTCATGCTGTTTTTAAACCGCAGGGGGCTTGCCGGGTTTGTCTCCTGCCGTGCCTGCGGCAGCGTGCTGCGCTGCCCGCACTGCGACGTATCGTTAAGCCAGCATAAAAACGGCAGGCTGGTCTGCCATTACTGCGGTTATGAGACGCCGATGGTAAAGCAGTGCCCTTCGTGCGGCTCTGGCTATATCGGAGGATTTAAGGCAGGCACGCAAAAGATCCAGGAGATGACGCAAAAACGGTTTCCAAATGCGCGGGTTTTGCGGATGGACTATGATACGACGCGTTCCAAAGACGCTTATGAAACGATACTGTCCGCATTTGCCAGGCACGAGGCGGATATCCTGGTCGGTACGCAGATGATCGTCAAGGGGCACGATTTTCCAAATGTGACGCTTGTAGGCATCCTTGCTGCGGATATGTCCTTAAATATCAGCGACTACCACGCCGCGGAGCGGACGTTCCAGCTTGTGACGCAGGCGGCGGGACGCGCCGGGCGCGGAGCGCAGCGCGGGATGGCGGTGATACAGGCTTACCAGCCAGACCATTTCAGCATCCGGGCGGCAAAGGAGCAGGATTACCTTGCTTTTTACGAAGAGGAGATCTTATACCGCAGGCTGATGCAGTATCCGCCCGTCTGGCATATGCTGCACATTTTAACGGCGTCCCCGCGAAAAGAAGACGCCGCGGGCTGTATGGAGCAGATTGCGGCATGGATTCAAAAAGAGCTGGAAAAGCCCAGCGCGGACGGCGTCTGGAAGCAGCTTAGGGTCATCGGCCCTGTAGACCCGCCGGTTGCAAAGGCAAAGGATATTTACCGAAGGGTATTATATATGAAGCATCCCGATCTCCAGATTTTGGTAAAAGTGAAAGATTTTTTGGAAAAACGGCTGTCGGATTTGACAGAATGGAAAAAAGTCAGCGTACAGTTTGACTTTAATCCAATGAACGGTTAATATAAAAAAAGATGAAGAAAAAACAGTAAAGGAGCAGACAAAACATGGCAATCAGACAGATTCGGGTGGCTGGAGACCCGATATTGAACAAAGTATGCAAACCGGTAAAGGAGATGACGCCAAATATGCAGACACTCATCGAAGATATGCTCGATACGATGTATGAGGCAAACGGCGTCGGGCTTGCCGCGCCTCAGGTCGGCATCTTAAGAAGGGTGGCGGTGATTGATATCGGGGACGGGCCGATTGTGCTGGTCAACCCGCAGATCCTGGAAGAAGAAGGCGAACAGACCGGGGACGAAGCGTGCCTGAGCCTGCCGGGGAAGGCAGGGGAGGTCAAGCGCCCAAACCGCGTCGTTGTGCAGGCGTATGACGCATCTATGACACAATATAAGATCGAAGGCGAGGAGCTGTTAGCACGCGCACTGTGCCATGAGATCGAGCATCTGGACGGCCATATGTATATGGAGCACGTCATCGGCGAGATTCACGACGCTGTGATGGATGATGAATAAGGAAGAAAGAAAGTGCAGGTGAGAGGGAATGAAGATCCTGTTTATGGGGACGCCCGATTTTTCAGTGCCTGTTTTAAAAGCACTAAAAGAAGCAGGGCATGAGATTGTATTGGCGGTGACACAGCCGGATAAGCCGAAAGGCAGGGGAAAAACGGTGCAGTTTTCCGCGGTAAAGACCGCCGCGACGCAGCTTGGCATCGGCGTATACCAGCCGCGGCGGATCAAAGACGCCGAGTGCGTTGCGCATCTTCGCACGTATGATGCCGAGCTGTTTGTAGTAGCTGCGTTTGGGCAGATTCTTTCCAGGGAAATTCTGGAAATGCCAAAGTATGGCTGCATCAACGTCCATGCTTCCCTGCTGCCAAAATACCGGGGCGCTTCGCCGATTCAGTGGGCAGTGATCAACGGAGAACCAATAACGGGCGTTACGATCCAGCAGATGGATGTTGGCATTGATACCGGACAGATCCTTGCAAAACTGGAAGTCCCGCTGGACCAGGAGGAAACCGGAGGAAGCCTGTTTGAAAAACTGGCACATGCCGGCGCGAAGCTGTGCGTGCAGACGGTTGCGCAGATTGCGGACGGTACGGTGACGCGCACCAAGCAGGAAGAGGCACTTGCCACCCATGTCGGCATGATTAAAAAAGAGATGGGAAGGATTGACTGGCATATGCCAGCCGTACAGATCGAACGGCTGATCCGCGGGCTGAACCCGTGGCCGAGCGCTTATACTTCCCTGGACGGCAAAACGTTAAAAATCTGGAAGGCAAAGGTGCTTGCAGGCACAGACGGCATACAGGCCGGCACAGCACAGCCGGGACAGGTTGTCCATGCGGATAAGCACGGCATGGTTGTACAGACCGGCGATGGGCAGCTTTCGCTGCTGGAAGTGCAGCTTGAAGGAAAAAAGCGGATGCCCGCAGACGCGTTTTTGCGCGGGTATCCGCTGCAGGCAGGAACATGTTTTTAGCGGAACGAAAGGAGGGCAAATATGCCATTAGGATATCGCTATGGGTATGCGTTTGACCCAACATATATATTAGTAGTCATTGGTGCGCTTGTTTCAATCGTAGCATCTATGCGTGTGAAATCGACGTTTCATAAATACTCCGGGGTGCGCAGCAGGTCAAATATGACCGGGGCGCAGGCAGCGCAGCGCGTATTAAACAGCGCGGGCATTTTCGATGTCAGGATCCAGCATGTGGCAGGCAGCCTGACCGACCATTACAATCCGAAAAACAAGACGCTGAACTTATCGGACGACGTTTACGGGTCTTCTTCGGTAGCTGCCGTGGGCGTCGCCGCGCACGAATGCGGACATGCGATCCAGCACCAGAAGGGCTATTCTCCGCTTCAGATCCGCAGCGCGCTTGTGCCGGTGGCAAATTTTGGCTCTGCGGCAGCATGGCCTTTGATTATTCTTGGAATGGTACTTGGCGGCGCCGGAAGCACGATGTGCAAAATCGGCATTGTGTTTTTTTCGGCAGCCGTACTGTTCCAGCTCGTTACGCTTCCGGTGGAGTTTAACGCTTCCCGCCGTGCGGTGCGCATTTTGGGCGATACCGGCATTTTAAGCGAGCAGGAGCTTCCTTATACGAGAAAAGTATTAAAAGCTGCCGCGCTTACGTATGTTGCCGGGGCAGCGGCGGCTATTTTGCAGCTTTTGCGCCTGCTGCTTTTGTTTGGCGGAAGAGACAATGATTAAGACAGCGACAAAGAGCATTCAAAAGGGGAAGGGAAGTAATGGCAGATACGGTAAATACCAGGGAGCTGGTGCTTGACATTTTACGAAATATGACAAAACAGGGTGCATACAGCGACACCGCAGACGTGCTTTTCAAATACCAGTATCTGGACAAAAAAGACCGCGCCTTTCTGACACGGCTTGCGGAAGGCACGCTGGAAAACCTGATCCAGATTGACGATATGATTGATCGTTTTTCCAGTGTGCCTGTCCGTAAAATAAAGCCGGTGATCCTCTGCATTTTGCGGATGGGCGTTTACCAGATCCGGTTTATGGATGCGGTGCCGGATGCCGCGGCATGTAACGAGGCGGTGCGCCTGGCAAAGAAAAAAGGCTTTCGAAACTTAAGCGGCTTTGTTAACGGCGTCCTGCGCAATATCAGCCGCAACAAAGAAAAGATCAGCAGGATCTACGAAAGCAGGCAGGCGTTTTTCGGTTCGTCAGATGATATCCGGCAGACACCGCGGTATTTATCGGTTCGCTATTCCATTCCTGTATGGATGATAGAGATGTGGCAAGCACAGCTTTGCCTGGACTGGGAAAAGCCGGAAGACCTCGCGTCGATGGAACGGCTGCTGGAAGCCTTTTTGACGCCAGCGCCTGTTACCATCCGGGTAAATACCAGCCTTTGTACAAAAGAAGAACTGAGAAAACGGCTGGAAGCAGAGGGCGTCGCCGTGCAGGATGTAGAAAACCTGCCGGACGCCATGCACATCACAGGGTATGACCATATCGCGGCGCTGTCGGCGTTTGACGAAGGGCTGTTTTATGTGCAGGATCAAAGCTCGATGCTTGCAGCAGCGGCTGCCGCGCCGCGTGAGCATGATTTTGTGCTCGATGTATGCGCGGCTCCCGGGGGCAAAGCGATACATACAGCGCTTTCGCTTCACGGCACCGGCAAGGTGCTTGCAAGAGATCTGACCGCGTATAAAGTCGGGCTTTTGGAAGAAAATATCAGCCGCTGCCGGATTGCGAATATGCAGGCGCAGGTGTGGGATGCAACGATACCAGACCCGTCGCTGTATGCAAAAGCGGATATTGTGATTGCAGACCTGCCGTGCTCGGGGCTTGGCGTGATGCGGCGCAAAAAAGAGATCCGCTACCGTATGACACCGGAAAAAATCAGGGAGCTTGCAGGCTTGCAGCGTGAGATCCTTGCTGTCGTACAGCAGTATGTAAAGCCGGGCGGCAAGCTTATTTACAGTACGTGCACGATCAGCCGGGCGGAAAATGAACAGAATGCAGCGTGGTTTTTGCAAAACTACAGCGATTTTGAGCTGCTTAAGGAACAGCAGATTCTGCCGAAAGCAGGGGGCGGGGATGGATTTTATATTGCGGAATTTGTTAAAAAACCGGATCTGCGTTCGATGACGCACGAAGAGTTGTCTGTGTATTTGCAGGCGCTTGGCGAAAAGCCGTACCGTGCGCGCCAGGTTTTTGCCTGGCTGCATCAAAAACAGGCAGCAAGCTTTGCGGAAATGTCCGATCTTTCCAAAAGCCTGCGGAACAAACTGGAACAAACCGCACGTCTTACCGTATTAAAACCGGCGGAAGTACAAGTATCCAGGCTCGACGGCACGAGGAAGTACCTGTTTGCGCTGCCGGACGGAAATATGATAGAGAGCGTTTTAATGAAATATAAGCATGGCAACTCGGTCTGTATTTCTTCCCAGGCTGGATGCAGGATGGCGTGCAGGTTCTGCGCTTCTGCGATCGGCGGGCTGGTGCGCAGCTTAAAGCCTTCGGAGATGCTTGAGCAGGTGTACCGGATCGCGCAGGATATCGGCGAACGGATTTCCAATATCGTCGTAATGGGAACCGGAGAACCGCTCGATAACCTGGACAACCTGCTGCGGTTTATCGAACTGGCAGGCGCAGAAGACGGGCTGCATATCAGCCAGCGCAATCTCACCGTATCTACGTGCGGCATCGTGCCTAAGATGCGTGCGCTTGCCGCTCACAGGCTGCAAATCACGCTGGCGCTTTCGCTCCATGCACCGACGCAGCAAAAGCGGCTTTTGCTTATGCCAGTCGCCGCACAGTATCCGCTTTCTGAGGTGATGGAGGCGTGCGACGACTATTTTGCAAAAACTGGCAGGCGCATCACGTTTGAATACAGCCTGATCCACGGAGTCAACGATACCGACGAGGACGCGAAGCTGTTAAGCAGGCTGCTGGCGGGGAAAAACTGCCATGTGAACCTGATTCCGGTAAACCCGGTAAAAGAGCGGGATTTTAAACAGCCGGACGAAAATACGACGGCGGCTTTTAAAAATAAACTTGAAAAAAATAAAATAAATGTTACTATAAGAAGAGAACTTGGCCGCGATATCGACGGCGCATGTGGGCAGCTACGAAAGAAATATCAGGCGAAACAGGCAGAAACGGTGTGAAAGGCAGGCGAATAAGATGAAAGCATTTTCCATGACAGATGTAGGAATGCGTCGTGAAATGAACCAGGATTATATCTATGCGTCCGAGACTCCGGTTGGAAATCTTGCGAATCTTTTTATCGTTGCAGACGGGATGGGCGGTCATAATGCAGGAGACTTCGCTTCGAGGTATACGGTAGAGCATGTAGTTAAGGCAGTCGCAGGCAGCGGACTGTCCGGGCCGATTGCGCTGCTTGGGACAGCACTGCGCCAGGCAAATGCCGGGCTTTTGGCGCTGTCTGCCGCAGACCCGCGCCTGCGGGGGATGGGGACTACGTTTGTGGGAGCCACTATCGCAGGGGACTGCCTGTATGTCGCAAATGTCGGAGACAGCCGCTTGTACAAGATGAACCGGGAGATCGTACAGGTGACAAAAGACCATTCGCTCGTACAGGAAATGGTGCGTTTGGGAGAGATGAATCAGGCGCAGGCAAGAATCCACCCCGATAAAAATATTATAACAAGGGCAGTAGGCGCGGTGAAAGACATCGAGGCAGATTTTTTTGAGGTGAACGTAACGCCGGGCGACCGGATTTTGTTATGCTCCGACGGGCTGACCAATATGCTGGACGACCAGGAGATCTTTTGGATCCTCTCAGGTACAAAGGATCTGGCGCAAGGAGTCGGGCAGCTTGTGGCGGCAGCCAATCGAAACGGCGGAAAAGATAATATCTCTGTCATTATCATAGATCCGTTTGCTGATGAGGTGAAAGAATGTTAGAACAAGGGAAATTTGTAGCAGACCGGTATGAAATACTTGCTGTAGTCGGTGCAGGCGGCATGTCTGATGTATATAAGGCAAAAGACCATGTCCTTGGCAGGTTTGTGGCAATTAAAGTATTAAAGCAGGAGTTTGCCGAGGATGTAAATTTTGTTACGAAGTTTCGCACAGAAGCGCAGTCGGCAGCCGGGTTAGAGCATCCGAATATTGTAAATATCTATGATGTCGGGAGCGAGGAAGGCTTTCATTATATCGTAATGGAATATGTGGAAGGCATTACGCTCAAGACGTATATCGAAAAAAAACGCCAGTTGTCCTATAAGGAAGCGATCAGCATTGCGATCCAGGTAGGGCGCGGCATAGAGGCGGCGCACAATAAAAATATTGTGCACCGTGATATCAAGCCGCAGAATATTATGATCTCGACCGAAGGAAAAGTAAAGGTGACGGATTTTGGTATCGCGCGCGCGGCGACAAGCAATACGATTCATTCCGATGTGATGGGTTCTGTCCATTATTCTTCCCCGGAACAGGCGCGCAACGGATTTGTGGACGGCAAAAGCGATATTTATTCGCTCGGCATTGTCATGTATGAAATGGTGACCGGGCGGGTGCCGTTTGACGGCGATACGACAGTGGCGATTGCGATCCAGCATTTGCAGGAAGAAATGGAATCTCCGCGCAGCTTTGTGCCGGATCTTCCAATCAGCCTGGAAAAAATTATATTAAAATGCACGCAGAAAAGCGCCGACCGCAGGTACGTCTCGATCGGCGAGCTGTTAGAAGACCTAAGACATGCGCTTGTAAGCCCGGATGAAGACTTTGTCGTGTTTTCGCCGGCATTTATCCAGGATAAGACGCGCATGATCTCCGCAGACGAGGTAAACCAGATCCGGGAAGAGACCGCAGGCATCCATGTCAGAGAGCAGGAAATGGCGCCAAAGCAGCGCCGCCCGCTGCGTGACGAGGACGACGAGGACGAAGAGGAAGGCGGAGTTTTAAATCCGAAGATGGAAAAGGCGATCACAATTATGGGCATTGTCGCCGCCGTAATTATCCTGCTCATTGTTATATACCTTGCCGTAAGCATGTTTGGCAGCGTGAAGTTTCCGTTTGGCGGAAAAGACAACCAGACGCAGGAGGATGTCACCTTCCCGGATATCGAAGCATCCGACACGGATATGCAGTCGGACACGGACGATAAAAAGAAGCCGGAAAAAGAAAAGAAAGTAAAGATGATCAGCCTGCTTGGAAAAGAGCTGGATGAGGCACGCAGCGAATTAAAGGAGATTGGCTTAGAGCTGCGCAGGCTTGGTACAAAAGCATCGGACGAATACGAGGAAGGGCTGATTGCAGAGCAGGATATCGAGGAAGGCAAGTCTGTGGCAGAGGGAACGGTCATTCAGGTTACGGTCAGCAGCGGCCCGGCTGATTTTGAGATGATTAAGGTTACCGGCAATCCGGCAGGGACTGCAAGGGATATGCTTTCAGCGCATGGGTTAGAGGTCAACCCAGAGTCCAAATATGAATTTAACGAGCTGCCTGAGGGTACGGTGATCCGCCAGTCGCCTGAGGCAGGCGCCAGAGTGAAAAAGGGAGATGTCGTAACGCTTACGATCAGCAAGGGCATCGAGCAGGTGCAGGTGCCTGACCTGCGCAAATGCACGGAAGCAGAAGCCGCACAGCGCCTTTTGGACAACAACCTGGAGCGAGGAAACAACATCGATTCGGCATACGATGATACGATACCGGAAGGCTGCATTATCAGCCAGACGCCGCAGGCAGGAAGCAGTGTCAACGCACACAGTAAGGTAGACTATGTAGTCAGCCTTGGCAAAGAAGAGATTTTGTACCGGATGAAGGACTTTAGCGTAAATGAGCCGGCAAACAGCGAATCGGTCATTTCGGCAAATATCAGCCTGTTGGATGCCAACGGAACGGTAGTTGACGAATGGTCAGGCATACCGATTTCCTCCTTCCCATATGTGATTTCGACGAAGGAGACGATTACGACAAGCACCGGGACGATTCAAATCGAGTGGGTATTGGACGACGGTGATACGCAGACGCAGGAGCAGCCAGTGACGTTTGACCAAAAATAGCGGACAGCAGGGAATGTTTATGCAGGGAAAAATTTTAAAAGGGATTGCAGGGTTCTACTACGTACATGTAGCAGAATCCGGCGTCTATGAATGCAAGGCAAAGGGCGTATTCCGCCAGCAGAAAATAAAACCGCTCGTCGGGGATATCGTGGACATCGCGGTAATCGACGAAGAGGAAAAGACCGGAAACGTAGAAAAGATCCTTCCAAGGAAAAATGAACTGTTTCGTCCGGCGGTAGCCAATATTGATATGGCGCTGCTTATTTTTGCGGCGGCAAACCCGCAGCCAAACCTGAATCTGTTAGACCGTTTTTTGATCTTTATGCAGATGCAGCAGATTCCGGTGACAATCTGCTTTAACAAAATGGAGCTGCTAGAACCAAAAAAACGGGAAGAGCTGGCGCAGATTTACAAAGGCTGCGGCTGCCCGGTACTGTTTACAAGCGCAAAGGAGCAGGAAGGCATCGAGCAACTGCGCCTTGCGCTGCACGCAAAGACCGTGGCGGCCTCGGGCCCTTCCGGCGTCGGCAAGTCCACGCTTACAAACCTGCTGCAGCCAAAGGCGCTTATGGAGACCGGGGAATTAAGCCGCAAGATCTGCCGCGGCAAGCAGACGACCAGGCACACACAGCTCGTCCATATCGAAGGAACGACGTATCTGATGGATACGCCGGGATTTGGCTCCCTGTTTTTGCCAGGCATGGAAAAAGAAGACTTAGGGCAGTATTACACCGAGTTTGCACAGTATGAGCCGCAGTGCAGGTATAAGCGGTGCAGCCATATCAGCGAGCCGGACTGTGGCGTCAAGCAGGCAGTAGAACGGGGCAGCGTCCATCCGGTGCGCTATGAAAACTACAGGCAGCTATATATGGAGCTTGCAGAGCGAAAAAAGTATTAACAGCCGAAAGGGCATTTGCGTATGAAGACATTAATTGTAACAGGAGGTACGGTGGATGCCTCTTTTGCCGTATCTTATATCCGTCAGCAGAAGTTTGACTATATGATTGCCGCAGACTCCGGCATTCATTTTTTTATACAGGCAGGGCTTCGCCCAAATGAAGTGCTTGGAGATTTTGACTCCGCAGATCCAAAGCAGATAGCGGCTCTGCGCAAAGATTCTAGCATTTTATTTCACCAGTACCAGCCGGAAAAGGACGCGGTAGACACAGAGCTTGCACTTTTGCTCGCACTGGATCGGGGCGGCAGCGAGATCCATATTTTGGGCGGCACAGGCACAAGACTTGACCATATGCTTGGCACCGTGCGGCTGCTTGGCTTTGCAATGGACAAAGGAGTGCCGTGCTTTTTAGTCGACCCCAATAACCGGACCCGCCTGATTCGTGAAAAGACGATATTGACAAAGGCAGAGCAGTACGGCAAATATATTTCACTGATCCCACTGACGACACAGGTAACGGGCGTGACGCTTACCGGCTTTCGATATCCGCTGTGCGGCTATACGCTGTGCGGATTTTCTTCAATCGGGGTCAGCAATGAGATCGTAGCGGACAAGGCGGAGATTGCGCTTGCGGACGGGATACTGATTTTGGTGGAAGCACGGGACTAAAAGGGGAAAAGAAAGCGTATGGAGTATACGATTGAAGATATTTATCATCTGCCGGACGGGGAACGGGCAGAATTAATCGACGGGAAAATTTATCAAATGGCTCCTCCTAGTTGGACACATCAGAGGATCAGCGGGGAACTGTATTATGAAATAAAAGCTTTTCTGAAAGCCAATAACGGAAAATGCCAGGTGATTGCAGCTCCTTTTGCTGTATTTTTAAATGATACCGATCAGAAAAATTATCTGGAACCGGATATTACGGTAATCTGCGATCTATCGAAGCTGGATGAGAAAGGATGCCACGGTGCGCCGGACTGGGTGATTGAGATCGTATCGCCAAGCAGCAGGCCGCGGGATTATATAAAAAAGATGATTAAGTACGCGTCCGCAGGGGTGCGGGAATATTGGATTGTCGATCCAGAAAAAAAGAGGGTTATGGCATACCAGTTTGACAAGGATATTGCGGAGCAGTATGCATTTGGCGAGGAAGTGCCTGCCGGGATTTTTGAAGGGCTGTCTATTAAAGTAGACCTGACATAACACGCTCTAGGAGACGAAGATTGCAATAGTGTCAATAGGGCAAGGATTGACTACCCGAAAGGAGGAAAAATAAATGGAGGTATTAAGCATGACAGATAAACAGTGGAAAGGCTGGCTTAGAAGATTTAAAAGGGATTTAGAGGAATTAAGAAAAGAGGAAGACGAGAAAGAAAGAAACAAGAAACTCGATATAATGCTTGAAGAAATTCAGCAGGACTTAGAGGACTAACAGAAAGGGCAGGCTTGCCACCGCCCCAACTGCAAAGCTTCTTATTACAAAGAAGGGAGTTTTGAAATATTGTGGGCGCAATTCCATTCGCTTTAGATGATGGGTTAGTGCATAATTATAATTGTCAAGAGGGAAACCAAATGACAATAACCCGAAAGTGAAAAAGGAGAATAAATGGAAATTTTGAACGAAAAGGAAATCAAAATCGTAAAGAACTCGACAATATACGAAATCCGGTTGGCATTTGCCAGCGGAGAGAAAGAAGATTACAAGAAAGAAGAAATCCTCGAAATGCTCGACAAAATCGCATTGGCGAAAGAGCAAGAGTAACAAGGGAACTGAAAAGGGCGGCAGACACATAAGCTGCCAGATTCACAAAGATTATAACATACAAGCCGCCCGGATTCCAAGGGTGGCTTTCTTTTTTCTATTACCAAAGACATTCGCTGTTTTGAATCAGAGATTGCCATATATTTGACAAAAATGTGTGTTCTGATAGAAATATAAATTTATGTGGAAATATAAAGCCTTATGTGGTAATATATAATTTACTGTATTAAGGCTTTTTCTACAGAAAGGAGCCGGATAATGGGAAAGGATTTAAAAGGAAAGGAGTAAAGCAAAGGAAGTGAAAAGTATTGAAAAAATGCTTAAAATCATATAGAATTGGTGTAGAAATTGGTGTAGAAAAAAATATATAGAAAGGATGAAATCTTTTATTTACAAAGGTTTCTGTATTGGTATAGAAAATTATGAAATTAGGGATCGTTGGCTTGCCAAACGTAGGAAAAAGTACGTTATTTAATTCGCTGACAAAAGCAGGCGCGGAGTCTGCAAACTACCCATTCTGCACGATCGATCCGAATGTAGGGATCGTTTCGGTGCCGGATGAACGGATTGACAAGCTGGGGGCGCTTTACCAGTCCAAAAAGATCGTGCCTGCGGTCATTGAGTTTGTGGATATTGCAGGGCTTGTCAAAGGGGCGAGCAAAGGGGAGGGACTGGGCAATCAGTTTCTTGCGAATATTCGGGAAGTGGATGCAATCGTACATGTGGTCAGATGCTTTGAGGATGAAAATATCGTGCATGTGGACGGCAGTATTGATCCGGCAAGGGATATTGAGACGATCAGCCTGGAGCTTGTTTTTTCCGATATTGAAATACTGGAACGCAGGATTGCAAAGATCGCAAAGCAGGCGCGGATGGACAAGACGCTTGCAAAGGAATTAAAGCTTGCGGAAGCGGTTAAGGCGCACCTAGAAGAAGGAAAGCCGGCAAAGACATTTGCACTCGGCGAGGACGAGGACGATCGTGCTTGGTTTAAGACGTATAACCTGCTGACGGCAAAGCCGGTGATCTATGCGGCAAATGTAAAGGAAGACGACCTGGCTGACGACGGGGCGTCAAATCCGCATGTAGCAGGCGTGCGCGCGCTGGCAAAGGAAGAGTCCAGCGAGGTGTTTGTTGTCTGCGCGCAGATCGAGCAGGAGATCGCGGAGCTGGACGACGAGGAGCGCGCGATGTTTTTAGAAGAGCTGGGACTTAAGGAATCGGGGCTTGACAAGCTGATTAAAGCAAGCTACCAGCTTCTTGGGCTCATTAGTTTTTTAACTTCGGGAGAGGACGAAACGCGGGCGTGGACGATTCAAAACGGCACTAAGGCGCCGCAGGCGGCAGGCAAGATCCATACGGATTTTGAACGGGGATTTATCCGCGCTGAGGTCGTAGCGTACGAAGACCTGATTGCGGGCGGCAGCATCGCGGCGGTGCGCGAAAAGGGGCTGGTACGCTTAGAAGGAAAAGAGTATGTAGTCAAAGACGGGGACGTAATTGTCTTTCGATTTAATGTTTAAAAGCAGGCTGCAATAGTGGCACGTACGCACAAGATGCATATAGTAATAAAAAAGCGGATGGTCAGTATGCGGCTGCGGGAATTACAGGAAAAAAACGTCATTAATATGAAAAACTGCAAATGCCTCGGAAATGTGGTAGATCTGGATATCGATGAAAAGGATGGGTGCATTCGTGCGCTGATCCTGCCGGGGCCGGGACATTTTTTTGGAATCTTCTGCCGGGAATATGATCTGTTTATCCCCTGGTGCGATGTCGTAAAAATCGGGCCTGAAATTATCCTTGTAGATGTGGATGAAAAGGAAGCGACACACAAATTGTAAAAATCCGTTGACAGGCATGGCGCGAAAGGTTAAACTGAGCCTATAGGTGTTTGTAGGCCAGCATCTACGCAGGAAAAAGCCGGGGAGGAGAGGCAGACATGAAGTGTCCATTTTGCAGCAGTGATAATACAAGAGTCATCGATTCAAGGCCAGCGGATGATAATAATTCCATACGCCGCCGCAGAATGTGCGACGTATGCAAAAAGCGTTTTACGACTTATGAAAAGGTAGAGACGATTCCTTTAATCGTAATTAAAAAAGACAATAACAGAGAGCAGTTTGACCGTTCAAAAATAGAGGCAGGTATTTTGCGTGCCTGTCATAAGCGCCCGATTTCTGTCAACAGGATCAACAAGCTGGTGGACGATATTGAGACCGTGATCTTTAATATGGAAGAAAAAGAAATTCCAAGCACAGTGATCGGCGAAATTGTAATGGATAAGCTCAAGGATTTAGAAGCGGTGGCATATGTGCGTTTTGCATCGGTGTACCGCGAGTTTAAGGATATTAACACGTTTATGGATGAACTGAAAAAAATATTGGATAAATAGGGGAAAAAGAATGCTACAGATGTTTTATCCTACGCAGTATCTGGATTCGGTAGAGCAGATTGCGTTTGACAGGCTGTACCAGGAAGGCTACCGGGGCGTAATTTTTGATATTGACAATACGCTCGTTCCGCATGGGGCGCCGGCAGACGCGCGTGCGCAGGAGCTGTTTGCGCATTTAAAAAAACTGGGCTACCGCTGCTGTTTGCTGTCAAATAACAAAGAGCCGCGGGTACGGATGTTTAATGAAAAAATAAAAGTAAAATATATATTTAAAGCGCATAAGCCGCGTACGGCAAATTATAAAAAAGCGATGCGGCTGATAAAGACGGACGCCTCTAATACGCTGTTTGTGGGTGACCAGATCTTTACGGACATCTGGGGGGCGAACCTTGCGGGCATTCGGACTGTGTTGGTAAAGCCGATCAATCCAAAGGAAGAGATTCAGATTATTATAAAACGGTATCCTGAAAAAATCGTATTGTTTTTTTATAAAAAATGGCTGAAAAAGCAGGCAAAACAGAAGCTTTCAGGAAAATAGCACAATAGATGGAAAGCTGTAAGAAATGAGTACAAGAGAGGGAAAGATAATGAAGATTATTATTGGAAACGACCACGCGTCGCCGGATATGAAAAAAGAGCTTGTCAAATATTTGCAGGAGCTTGGGCATGAGGTCATTAACTTTGGCGTTGATACGGCAGAAAGCTGCAATTATCCTGAGATCGGGGAAAAGGTAGGGCGTGCCATTGCAGCAGGAGAAGCGGACTGCGGCGTTTTAATCTGCGGGACAGGCGTAGGCATTTCGCTTGCGGCAAATAAAGTCAAAGGCGTGCGTGCAGCCGTATGCTCGGAAACAACGACGGCGCGTTATGTCAAGCAGCATAACAATGCAAATATTATTGCGTTTGGTTCCAGGATCGTCGGCATTGAGACGGCAAAGGATATCGTAAAGGCGTATCTGGACGCTGAATTTGAAGGCGGCAGACACCAGACAAGGATCGATATGATCCATGCGATTGAACAGCAACAGTAACAGGCTGCCGAGATCCGTATGAAAAAAGAGCGGCAGTTTTGTTTTAAATTGCGGTTTTTCGTGAAAAAACAGTTGAAAAATAGAACTTTTTATTATATGATAGAAAAAGTGGGTATCATACCCAGACAGTTTTAAGGAGGAAAGAATCGAATGATTTCAGCAGGAGATTTTAGAAACGGAATTACGATTGAATATGAAGGCAATATTTATCAGATTATTGAGTTTCAGCATGTAAAACCAGGGAAAGGCGCAGCTTTTGTAAGGACAAAGTTAAAAAATATCAAGAGCGGCGGCGTTGTAGAAAAGACGTTCCGTCCGGTTGACAAATGCCCGCAGGCACGGATTGACCGCAAGGATATGCAGTATTTATATTCTGACGGCGACCTGTTCTATTTTATGGATGTCGAGACTTACGACCAGATCCCGATCGGAACAGCGACGATTGGCGATGCACTGAAATTCGTAAAAGAAAACGAGATGGTAAAAATCTGCTCTTATAACGGAGAAGTGTTTGCAGTAGAGCCGCCGTTATTTGTAGAGCTGGAAATCTCAGAGACAGAGCCAGGTGTCAAAGGGGATACGGCTACAGGCGCGACAAAGCCTGCGACGGTAGAGACAGGCGCGACGGTATACGTACCGCTGTTTGTCAACCAGGGCGATACGATCAAGATTGACACAAGAACCGGCGAATATTTATCGAGAGTATAAAAAGAGTGGAAGGCAGCAGAAGCTGCAAGGAGAGATAGTGATGCTGACGGTCGGAATCAGTAATGAAATAACAAAAACAGTGACAAAAGAAACGACTGCTGCCGTATTAGGCAGCGGACTGCTGGAAGTGTATGCAACTCCGGCAATGGTAGCGCTGATGGAAGAGACCTGTATGAGAAGTGTACAGGCAGAACTGGAGGAAGGATGCGGCACTGTCGGGACAGGGCTGACGATCCATCATATCTCCGCAACGCCTGTAGGCATGAAGGTACGCTGCGCCAGCAAGCTCGTCGAAGTGGACGGGCGCAAGCTCGTATTTGACGTACAGGCATTTGATGAAGCCGGCCTGATCGGGCAGGGAACGCATGAGCGGTTTATCATTGAGAACGAAAAGTTCTTTCAAAAGGCATGTAAAAAGCTCGAAGGTTAGGGTTTGTTTTAGAGCAGGAAATGAAAAAAAGAAAGGGTTGTCGGAAATATCGGTGGAGTTTCTGGCGGTGCCTTTCTTTTTTTGTATAGCATTGAGTTGGTGTTGTGTTTTATTCAAATGCGGGACGCCGTCAGAGCGTGTCAATCCCCTCTCCCGGCTGGTTTCTGCATGTGTAACAAAAAAAGAACACTAAGTAGAGCTATGTAGAGTTGTGCACAGTGTGTCATCCTAATAGTATTTTGTTTCCTTAATAAGAAATACCTAACCACAGACAGTTGTTTTACTTAACACTTGGAAAAGGCAGCCGGGGGAAGGGTGCGGGGCTGGCTTCCTGAGACGTTGGAAAAATGTTAGGAGCCCTTGGTATCCTGCACAAGTACCAGGGGCGCAGCCAAGCGGCACCTTTAGCTGACAACAGGCAGCGAACTAGGTGCCGCGACCGGACACAGCCACAGCGTACCAGCAGGATGCTTAGGGCTCCTTACATTTTGGAAAAGGAACAGGAAGCCAGCCCCGCACCCCTTCCTCTGGCGTCCCTTCCACCAAAAAACTCCTAACGAAGATTCAACTTCGCAATCAAATCCCCAAGAGAAGTAGTAGCAGATTCATTCGAGCTGTACTCGATTGCCTCAGCGGATTCCTCTGTGTCTTCCTGTGTCATTTCTTCCAGCGCACGAATACTTAAAGAAATCCGGTTATCATTTGTATTTAAGATTTTTGCGCGTACTGTCTGTCCGGTTTTTAACACCTCGGAAGGCTTGCGGATGCGCCGTGTGCAGATCTGGGATACATGCACCAGCCCGGTCAGCCCGTTGCCAATATTTACAAATGCGCCATAGTTTGTCAGGCTTTCCACGGTGCCTTCCACAACGGCGCCAGGAACAAGCATGGAGATTCGGTGTCTGCGTGCTTCTTCTTCACGCTCGCGCAGTACGCTTTTTGCTGACAGCACCAGCTTTTCCTTCTGCGCGTCTACCGTAATCACGCGCACATCCAGATCTTTTCCGACGAAGGCAGACGTATCCTCGACATAGTCAAGGCTTAGCTGCGACGCTGGCAGAAAACCGCGCAGGCCTTCCAGATAAGCAATTACGCCGGCATTGACGGCTTCCTTAACACGTACGGTAAACACCGTTTCTGCTTCCATAGCCGCCTTTAACTTCTCCCAGCCAAGCATCTGGTTTGCTTCTTTTTTGGACAGCAGGATATTGCCGTCTCCGTCATCCAGCCGTACAACCGTTGCCTGGATCTCGTCTCCGGGATGCAGGTCGGTAAGAATCGAGTAATCCGGGTCATCGCTTAAGTCAGCAGCTTTGATAATGCCAGGCGCATAATATTTTAAATCCAGCGTGGCTTCCTCTTCGGTTACCGCGATGACCGTTGCGGTCAGGATATCGCCCTCACAGATGCGGCGAAAAGAAGCTTCCAGCTCTTCTTTGTAATCTTCCATCGTTTCAATATGTTCTTCCATTGTAAAATATCCTTTCTGAGTATTCATAGTAGTACAGACTTATTGTAACATGAGTTTCCTGTTTTGAACAGTTTTAAAATGCAGGTTTTTCAGGAGGCAGAAAGCCGGTTGCGTTTTAAAAGAAGATATTGTATAGTAAGCTTAAAATATAGGAAAACAGAGGTACGATTATGCCGAGGACAATAGCAATAGGAGAACAGGATTTCAGCAAAATGATCGAAGGCAACATATTTTATGTAGATAAAACCAGTTTTCTGAAAGAATGGTGGGAAAATAAAGATTCAGTTACATTAATCACCCGTCCGCGCAGATTTGGCAAAACACTTACTATGAGTATGGTAGATTACTTCTTTTCCATCAAACATGCAGACAAAAGCAGTTTGTTTGAAAACCTGGACATTTGGGAGGAAGCTTATTATGATGTATGTGATATGATTGCACGCGAATACCGCAGGCATCGTTTTTTGTTAAAGAGCGATTCCTTTTTACCCACAGATCAAGATAGATTTAACAAACTCTTAAGCGGCGGCGGCAACCTAAGCGATGTTTGTGCATCGATAAACCTGCTTTCTGAATACTTATATGAGTATTATGGAAAAAAGGTCATTATTTTGCTGGACGAATATGACACGCCCATGCAGGAAGCCTATAGTAACGGATACTGGGATCAATTAGTCGCTTTTATGCGAAAGTTTATGAATGAAACCTTTAAAACAAATCCATATCTGGAACGCGGGCTTATGACGGGGATTACTAGAGTCAGCAAGGAGTCTGTGTTTTCGGATTTGAATCATCCGGTTGTAATTACGACCGCGACTACGATGTATGAAACAGCGTTTGGATTTACTGAAAATGAAGTTTTCCAGGCACTTACGGAGTATCATTTACAGGACAAGGCAGAAGAAGCTAAACGATGGTATGACGGGTTTCGGTTTGGCGATTGCAGCCATATTTATAATCCGTGGTCTGTAATCAACTATTTAAAATATAAGAGATTTGCACCTTACTGGGCAAATACGAGTTCTAACACTCTGGTTGGAAAGCTGATACAAGGAAGCAATCGTGAAATAAAGATGATTGTAGAGGAGCTGCTCAAAGGAAAGTCTTTTAAAGCTGCCATTGACGAACAGGTGGTCTTTGACCAACTGGAAAACGATTCAAATGCGCTCTGGAGCTTTCTTCTTGCCAGCGGATATTTGAAAATTGTTCGTTTTCATGACGCTGGCAGCTATTTGGGTGAGGAATTCGTGGCGTATGAGCTCGAACTTACAAATATCGAGGCAGTTACCGTATTCAGAAAAATGATACATGGCTGGTTTGGGAAATATCAAATGCCTTATAACGACTTTATAAAAGCTATGCTGCTGCATGATCTTAAAAATATGAATCTATATATGAATAAAGTCGCACTGACAACAATCAGTTTTTTTGATACCGGAACTAAAATGTCAAAAGAATCCGAACCAGAACGCTTCTATCATGGCTTAATGCTGGGTCTGATGGTGGATTTGAATGACAAGTATGAAATAACCTCGAACCGGGAAAGCGGGTTCGGCAAATATGACGTATTGTTTCAACCGCATCATGATACAGACGACGGCATCATCCTGGAATTTAAAGTAATTGACCAGGAGAAGGAAAAAAGCCTGAAAGATACGGCACAGGCAGCGATAAAGCAGATTGTAGATAAAAAGTATGCAGCAGCTTTCGGGGCAAAGTATAGCAGCGACAGGATTCGCATTTACGGCTTTGCATTTAAGGGAAAAGAAGTATGGATTGACGGTGGGTATCTTTGTGAATATGAGAATCCCTAAATTAGAGCGAACAAGTTTGAGTTACTTTGGTAAATTTTTACAAGAAGGGACGCCAGGAGAGAGGATAGGTACACTCTGGCGGCGTCCGTTACAGAATGCTAAGAATTGCTAGGTATCCTGCTGCTACGTTGTGGCTGTGGACGGTCGCGGCAACTAGTTCGCTGCCAGAGTGTACATATCCTCTCTCCCGGCTGTTCTTCGCAAGTGCTGCCAAACGAGCCCGATATGGTTTGTTCGCTCTAGAGCGTGTTTGAAAAATGCTTTCTGTCAGATGTATTTCACAATTTGTGGGAGATTTGCGCCAAATGAAGGGCGCATAGCGGGCTATGTAACCTGAATTTGGCGAAAATATCACGTAAAGTGGGGAATGCAGATGGCAGGAATGATTTTTCAAACACGCTCTAGTACAGCATTGCAGCGAAAACGAGGAGCAGACTCTTGTGTGGACTTGCTGTGGATGCCGGGTATGGAACCGCACAAAACTTTACATCTCTGACAGGAGAATGTTATAATAATGGTAAGAAAAGAAGCGGAAAGCTTTTGGCAGGACGGAGGGATACAGGATGCGATATTTTAATACAGAGGGCTGTTGTAAGCCGCAGATACACTATATGGTTCGTCTGGATAACAGGCTGGAGCAGATTAAGAGGCTTTATGTAGACAGAGGAAAATATGTAGTGTTAAACCGTGGCAGACAGTATGGAAAAACGACAACATTGATAGCACTGGCGCAATTTTTGAAAACAGAGTATCTTGTATTGTCTTTAGATTTTCAGTGTATAGGAGCAGAGGAATTTGCGGAAGCGTCCTCTTTTGTGCGTGCGTTTGCAGCTATGGCGGAAAGTGCCTTGAAAAAGCGGAAGCTGGTAACGGGGCGCATCTGGCGGGGTTTTTAGAGGAGTTTGCACTTGATTCTCAAAAACGGACACTGCGGGAATTGTTTGCGGTATTCAGCAGAATCTGTGAACAATCTGACAGGCGGGTTGTGCTGATTATTGACGAAGTGGACAGTGCATCCAATAATCAGGTATTTGTCGACTTTCTTTCACAGCTTCGGGTATATTACTTAAACAGGGAAGAAAGACCGGTGTTTTATTCTGTGATACTGGCAGGCGTAATACGCCCAGATACAGAACGCCAGTATAACAGCCCCTGGAATGTTGCGGCAAAATTCAGCCTGCCAATGAGCTTTTCCCCTGATCAGATCAGGGCAATGCTTGCAGAATACGAGACGGATCTGCAAACAGGTATGGATATCGAAGTAGCTGCACAGTATATTTATGAATATACCGCAGGCTATCCCTATCTTGTCTCGGTGGTGTGCAAATATCTGGACGAAGAGATTCCATACGAGGCGGAGTTCGAAGGAATGAAATGTGTATGGACGAAAAGTGGGATTGCAGAAGCAGTTAAGCTGCTTTTAAAGGAAAATGTGCCTCTGTTTGACAGTATGGTAAAACAGCTAGACTTTTATGAGAATCTGCGCAGCATGATCCAGCAGATCTTGTATCAGGGCAAGACGATTCCCTATAGCCCCGCAGAAAAATCCATTCGACTGGGTGTGATGTTTGGTTTTCTAAAAGAAGAAAACGGCAAGGTTGCCATTGCAAACCGTATTTTTGAGATGTTTTTACTGAACCTGTTTTTGGCAGAGGAGTCAGTGTGCAGCAGGGCTTACCAGTATGGAGAGCGTATCGTTTCTGGAGGAAAACGGACGCAGGTTTTTTCTGCTGTATTTAAAACCGATTATCAATGGCGTCGGGAATTATTACCTTGAAGCGCAGACGAGGGATGCGAGACGTACAGATGTGATTGTTGATTACTGTGGCGAACAATTTATTGTGGAATTAAAGATCTGGCACGGGAATGAATATCATCAGCGCGGAGAGCGGCAGATTGCAGATTACCTGGATTTTTATCACCCAAAAGAAGGATATTTGATAAGTTTTAATTTGAATCAGAAAAAAGAAACAGGGGTAAGGGAGATTCGGATTGGAGAAAAAACGATTATAGAAGCAGTTGTGTAGCTTTATAGCTGTTAAACAGGGAGCATGTTGTGTTTTGAATATAAGACAGAAACCTTGCTCCTCTTTCTCAAAAATGCAGCACTTATCCGAGGCAGTTACAATTCTTATATCAAATTCTAAAACATAACATTTTCGTATAATTTGTTATCTGAAAGTATTCTATACTACTTTTTTCTTTTTTGCAATATAAATAAAAAAATTGGCAGTAATTACTAAATTTTGTCGGTTTTATTCCAAGAAAAATAGAAATAATCTATAAAAAATTCCAATATTTTAAAACAGCAAGGAAAAATAAATACCAATACAAAGAAAACAAAAAACGGCTGTATTCTTTTCTCTTAGTTGTCTCAAAATCAGAGTTTTTCCCTTATTTTTCAAGGCTTTTTATCTATGATACGATCCTTGTAATGCGCAACTATTTATACGAAAATGTTATGTTTTTCGAAAAACAGTTGTTCGATGCAGACTGGAGGAAGTATGAAGGAACTTGATTACAGCAAAATAGGAATGCGTATCCGCCAGGTGCGCAAGGCAAAAGGCTGGTCGCAGGATGTGCTTGCGAAAAAATGCGGCATCAGTATGTCGTTTCTTGGGCATATTGAGCGCGGCACGCGGATTATGAGCCTGGAGACGTTTGTAAGCATCTGCGGGGCGCTGGAAGCAGGGGCGGATGAGCTGCTCTGGGGAGCGGTGCTTCCGTCTGAAGCGGTTTTAGATATGTTTCATTCGCCGGACGTGCCTGTCAAAAAAGCGTCTGCCGGGAAGCAGGCGGACAGCTATTCTATGTATGTCAAGATTATGAAGTCTGTGGCGGAGATTATGAATGAAGCGTAGGAAAGCAAAAAAGGTACTGATGCTTGCGTCCGTGGCGTCTATGATCGGACAGTTTAACCTGCCGAACATTAAGCTGCTGCAAGAGCTTGGCTATGAAGTGCATGTGGCATGTAATTTCAAAAAAGGCAATACTTGTGATCGTAAGACGCTTGATGAGCTGCAAAGAGAGCTGGAACACATGCAGGTATCGGTGCATCCGTGGGACTGTCCGCGCAGCGTGTATTCTGTTTTTTCCTGCATTCGGGCATACCGGAGCATACGAAAGCTGATGGAAGAGCAGCACTTTGCGTGGATGCACTGCCAGTCTCCGGTTGGAGGAGCCTTGGCAAGGCTTGCCGGGCATAAGCGGAAGCTTCCGGTTGTCTATACGGCACATGGTTTTCATTTTTATCAGGGTGCGCCGCTTTGGAACTGGCTGGTTTATTATCCGGTAGAAAGGCTGCTGTCGCATTGGACCGATGTGCTGGTTACGGTGAACAAGGAGGATTACCGGCTTGCAAAGCGCAGCTTACACGCCCGGAAAACCTGTTATATCCCAGGCATTGGGATTGATGCCGCGCGGTTTTTGGGCGGAAGGCGGAACGGGGAGCGGGAAGCGTTTTGCAGGAAGTACCGGATTCCGAAAGATGCGGTGGTACTTCTTTCCGTCGGAGAACTAAGCAGAAGGAAAAACCACCAGGCAGTGCTGGATGCGCTTGCTCAAATCAAAAACCAAAATATTTCCTATTTGATTTGCGGACAGGGAAAATTAAAAAACAGGCTGATTCGGCAGGCGGCGCGGCTTGGTATGCAAAACAGGGTTCGGATGCTTGGATTTCAAAAGGATGTGGAGCGGCTGTACCGCAACGCAGATGTTTTTGTGTTTCCATCCATCCAGGAAGGGCTTCCGGCTGCTCTAATGGAAGCGATGGCGGCGGGGCTTGCGTGTGTCGTATCGGATATCCGCGGGAACCGGGAGTTGATTGACGCTGCTGGCGGTATCCGGTTTGCGGGCAAGCCGATGCTTCGGGATGCATTGGAGCTTGTATGTGCGGATGAGACGCTGCGGCGTTCCTATGGCGCGCATAACAGGCAGAAAATAAAAGGTTATGACTGGAATATCGTAGAAGGTAAGATGCGGCGGATTTATATGCAGTTTGCAGGAGAAAAATGAAACAGCAAGAAAAGCAGAGACAGAAACCAAAAAGCGTACAAGTACTGCTGTCATCCTATTATGGCGAACGCTATCTGCCAGCGCAGCTTGACAGCCTTCTGTCGCAGAAGGGCGTACAGGTATCCGTCCTTGTGCGTGACGACGGCTCTTGCGATCGCACACGTCATATCCTGAGAAATTATGCCCAAAAACACACGAATCTGTCGGCATATTCCGGGCAGAACCTGGGTACGGCAAAAAGCTTTTTTCACTTGCTGGCGCACGCAGGCCACTCATACAGCTATTATGCATTTGCGGATCAGGACGATGTCTGGATGGAAGAAAAGCTGGCGCGCGCGGTTTCCTGCCTGGAAAAAATGGAGCGAAAATATCCGGGGCGTCCGTTACTTTATGCAAGTAATGTGATCTATGCTTCCAAAGATCTGCGCATACAACAGGCATTGCCGTCCCGTGATGCCATAAAGCCTTCGTTTGGAAATGCGCTGACGGAAAATATCTGCATCGGATGTACGCAGGTATTTAACCAAAAGCTGCTGGAGCTTGTAAGAAACCACCTGCCGGATGGAGCGATTCTGCATGACTGGTGGATGTATCTGACAGCGGCGTACTTTGGCAGCGTTTACTATGATCCGAACGCTTATATTTTGTACCGCCAGCACGAGGGAAACCAGATTGGAATGCAAAAAAACGCATTCGCCCGCTGGAAAAACCGTGTGCTGCATTTTGGCGGGCTGCGTCATAAGCTGTCAGGACAGGCGGCTTTGTTTCGGGACGCTTATGCAGGGCTTTTAGAAATGGACACCCCCAATCAAAGAAATGCGTACCGCCTTGGATTGCTGTGCGCATACAGAGCGGATTATAAAAAGAGGCGTAAGCTCGTTTTCGATCAAAACATACACAGGCAGAGACGCCTGGACGATCTTGCCTATCGGATTTTATTTTTAACAGGGTATTTGTAAACAAACATGCAAAAGCCCAGAAAAGAGGAATCGTATCATGTGGAAAAAATGCAGAGAGCTGCTTGGCTACCGGGAGATGATTAAAAGCCTTGTGCGCAGAGACCTGCGGGGCAGGTATAAAAGCTCGGTGCTTGGGTTTTTATGGACGTTTATCAACCCGTTGTGCCAGATTATTGTGTATACCGTCGTTTTTTCGAGGATTTTCCGCATGGACATCGAGCGGTATTATTTATTCCTTACTGTGGTGATGATCCCGTGGGTGTTTTTCAGCTCGTCGGTATCCGGCGGCGCTATGGCGGTCGTCAGCCAGCAGGACCTTGTAAAAAAGATTTATTTCCCAAGAGAGGTGCTTCCGATCTCGTTCGTAACGAGCTGTTTTGTGAATATGCTGCTTTCCTTTGTGGTCGTACTTGTAGTGATTGCAGTGTCTGGAAACGGGTTTGCGGCAAGGGCGCTTGTCTGTCTGCCAGTGGTGATGGGGATTGAGTACGTGCTTTGCCTTGGCTTTGCTATGGTTGTATCGGCATGTACGGTCTATTTCAGGGATCTGGAGCATATTTTAGGGGTTCTTATGATGGCGTGGATTTATATGACGCCTGTGATGTATGACATCAGCTTTGTACCGGATGACCTGCTGGCGGTGTTTCGTATGAACCCGATGACTCCAGTTGCGGTGGCGTACCGGGAGATCCTTTATTACAAGCGGGTGCCGGATCTGGGAAATTTATTGTGGGCGTTTTTGGTAGGTATTCTGTCGATTGCAGTTGGGGCGGCTGTGTTTGCCAGGCTGCAAAAGAATTTTGTAGAAGAGCTGTGATAACAGAAAAAGGAGTTTTTAATGAAGCCGGAAAACGCAATCGAAGTAACGGGTGTAACGAAAAAATTTAAAGTCTATTATGACAAAGGCAGCAGCTTAAAAGAACGTGTCTTATTTAAAAACCGCAGCCGCCACGAAGTGCACTGGGTGCTGCGCGGCATTGACTTTGAGGTGAAAAAGGGCGAGTCGGTCGGACTAATCGGCAGGAACGGCTGCGGAAAGAGCACGATGCTAAAAATGCTGACGCGCATTATGTACCCAACAGACGGAACAATCGAAATGGACGGCAGGGTATCCAGCCTGTTAGAGCTTGGGGCAGGCTTCCACCCGGATATGAGCGGGCGGGAAAATATCTATACAAACGCTTCGATCTTTGGGCTGAACCGCTCTCAGATCGAAAAGCGCATCGATGCGATTATCCGCTTTTCCGAGCTTGGAGAATTTATTGACAATCCGGTGCGCACGTATTCTTCAGGTATGTATATGCGCCTGGCGTTTGCAGTAGCGATCCATGTGGACGCCGATATTTTGCTGATCGACGAGATCCTGGCGGTCGGGGATGCAGGGTTTCAGGAGAAATGTTTTGAAAAGCTAAAGGAGATCAAGGTAAAAGGGACGACGGTCGTGATCGTGTCACATGTGATGGGACAGTTAGAAAGTATTTGTGACAGGGTGCTTTGGCTGGAGGATGGCAGGGTGCGCGCACAGGGAAGCCCGGGTAAGGTTTCTAAGGAATATCTGATGGAGATGGAAAAAAGGCGCGAGGATATAATTGAACAGGAATTTTGCCAAGAGTTAAAGCAAAGAGATGCTATAAAACAAGCATTGTCCAAAGAAAATGCGGGAATCGATGTGCCGCTTCACGCATTTTGCAATAAAAATGCGATAAGAGAAGGAAGCCAGGAGGTGCGGTTTACAGACTGCGCAGTCCGCAATTTAGACGGGCAGCGTGCTGTATTTTTCAAAACAGGGGAAAAGCTCGATTTTTGGATGGAATATCATGCAGATGAACCAGGAAAAGAGATTAACTTTACTTTAAATATTGCAAGGGATGATGGTATCTACTGCTTTGGAACGAGTGCACTTTCTGGAGCAGGAGAGGGTGCCAGCATTGTATCAAAAAGCTGCGGTGAGGCTGTAATGAAAGTGGATTGCAACAGCCTGCAAAAAGGCAGATATCTGGTGGAGATCGGTATTATCGGAGCAGATGGAAATATATATGACTGTATCCATAATGCGATGGAGTTCAGAGTAAAAGGGGATGATGCTGAAATGGGGCTTGTACATTTAAAACGAGTATGGAAAAGCGATAAGTATTTATTTTCGCCAAATAAAGCAGAGGAACTAATAGCCGAGGGATATATTACAGGACAAAAATCCTTTGCAGAGTATTATGCCACATATGTCCCAGCCAGAATGGAATATGAAATAAAACTTGCGAAACAGTGTGCGTCTGCACCAGATAAGAAGATGCTTGTGTCAGGATATTGCCAGGTCTGTGGTTGTGAACAGGATTTCCAATTAGATTTTCAGTACAGCAGCGGAGAAATGCCAAATTATAGAGAACGCCTTTCCTGTCCAGGCTGCGGATTGAATAGCCGGCAGCGCTTCCTTGTCAGTACCGTATTAAAAAAATTGTCTCAGCATCCAGAGACAAAGGTTTATTTATATGAGCAAGTAACACCTGTATTTAAAGAATTACAAAAGCGTCTTGGCATGGAACGCGTAACAGGGAGTGAATATATATCCACAGAGCTTCCAAGTGGAACTGTGGTAGACGGTATACGACACGAAAATGCAGAGAATCTGAGTTTTGCAGATGAAAGTTTTGATTTTATTGTTTCCTGTGATGTATTTGAACATGTGAATGATTATAAAAAATGCTTTCGTGAAGCTGCCCGTATACTCCGGGGAGGGGGAGGAACGATTTACTTTTCTATCCCTTTTTTATGCGACAGGCAGGAAAATTTTAGAAGAGCCGAGATCATGGATGGCAATATTGTATACCATGCAGATGCAGTTTATCATGGAAACCCCATAAGAAGTGACGGTGCTTTGGTATTTTGGGATTATGGGTGGGATTTGCTAAAGGATATCAAAGATGCAGGATTTTGTGATGTGTATATGCTGCCATATTATAACAGGGAAAATGGGTATCTTGGTGATGGGGTGCAGTTTTTGTTTGTGGCAGTGAAGTAAAAAGCAATGTTTTAGTAGGGGATTGTAAGTTTGGTACGGCGTTGGGTGGATGCGGAGAAAAGTATATCATATATACAAAAAGTGAAAGAGGAAGTTTGATATGGCTGCGAAAACGATAAAAAAAGAAGGAACCGTCCGTATTGCACATTTCGGTGCGTATGATCTGGAAAGCCTGGGAGATACGATGTTTCCGGTAATTTTCCGGCTGGAAATGGAAGAGCGTTTTGGGGACAGGCTGGAAATCGACCTGTATGCGCCAAGCGGAACCGATCATCCATATAATCACCTTACGCGAGTATATCAAATTGACGCTCTGGCGCAGCGCCATGCCAAAGACCCATATTGCGCGCTGGTGATTGGCGGCGGTGAATTTATCCATTTCCAGCCAGTCAATTATTTGTCGCCGGACGGGAAAGCAACGCAGTACAGTGTGGGTGAGCTGTGGAAAAAGCCGCAGGAAATAGCAAAAACGCTGGATCTTGCGGTGATCTGGAATGGTGTAGGCGCAGGCAGGGATTTTGAAAATATCAGCGAAATGGAACAAGTCCGCCAGGCATGTGAAAACTTAAGCTATCTGTCTGTCAGGGATGCTTATTCGCGTATGCGCCTGCAACAGATCGCAGTAACACGCAGCATTTACCAGGTGCCAGATATGCTGTGGCTGTTTCGCAGGCATATCCAGCCAGAAACTTTGGATGCCTGTTTTGCGCAGTTAAAAAGAGAATACCGATTTTTAAGCCAGGACTACCTTGTTTTACAGTATGGCACAAGCCTGGAATATCAAAAGCTGGCAGAGGAAGTGCAGAAAATCAGTACCGATTATGGACTTGCTGTATTGCTTTTGACGGTCAACTATTGTCATGAAGACCAGCAGAGTTGTCTTAAGATACAGGAAGTATGCCAGGAATTTTATATCGTGGGAAGGAAATTGCAGCCAAAAGAGATTATGTCTGTTATTTCTCATGCGAAATTTTTTCTGGGGACAAGCCTGCATGGGAATATTACGGCAATGTCTTATGGTGTAAAGAACCTGTGCCTGGATATGTATCCGTCCTGTGTGGGAAAGATGGACGGCCTGTTTGCAATGATGCAGATGGAGGAGCTGATGGTCAGGGATATAAGCTCGTTAAGAGGACAGTTTGACCAGCAGATGCAGATGGAAAACAGGGAAATCATCGCAGAAAAAGCGGCATTGTTCCAGGAAGAGCTAAAGTGCCACTTTGACCGGATTGCCAGTTTGCTGCAAGAAAGCGCAGAGCATCGGCAAAAAGCTGCCGCGGGAAGGATAAAAAAGCTTGGAGCACAGACAGAATCCGAACGAAACAAGGTTACACAAACCGCAAAACGGTGCAGATTGATAAAAAGCGTATTAAATAACGGAAAGGTAAGTATCGGATGCAACAGCATGATGGAGCTTTCCCATATCAGAAAAGGCAGCCAAAGGCTGGAACTTGAATTTCAGATACAAAAGGCGGCGGAGGTTTACCAGGGGAAATTTTATTATCCAAACCCGTTTCTTGTAGAAAGCATGAAAGCAGATGAAAATGGAAAGCCAGTCAGATGCAGCCTGAAAGGTATGGTAGCTGGCGGCGCCAGCGCGGATGCTGTTTATAAGGATTGCTGCACGTTTTTGATTGATTCAAATCAAGAAGAATCAGGCAAAAATCAGGTGCTGGTTAAGGTACATTTAAGGCTGCGGGATGCATGGCAGGAGTATGTAGAAGCGTTAGAAGGGCAGGCACAAAGCGACGCACAGGAGCTGCTGAACAGACAAGGGCATATTGAACTGCTGCTGGAGGCAGAACGAAAAAGTCAAAGAGAATGGCAGAACTTGCAGCAGGAGTTTAAGAAAAAGCAGGAATACGAAGAAACGCTAAAGCATGATTTAAAAAGAAAGCAAAAAAGGCTGGAAACTTATGCAAAGGAAGAGCAAAAGCAAAAAAGAGAACTCAAAAGCAAGCAGGAACATTTAGAGGCATGTGCCAGGGAAGAACAAAAGCTCAAACAGGAGCTGTTAAACAAGCAGGGACATATTGAACTGCTGCTCGAATCAGAACGGGAATTTGAGCGCGTGAAAAAAAGCAGGACATGGCGCCTGGCTTTTGGAATGCAGCAGTTATCCGCACACATCGTACCGCCAGGATCAGTAAGAAGGCTGTTTGTAAAACTTTTACTGAAATTTATGCGCCATCCAATCTCGTTTGTAAAAAAGCTGACACCCGCAAGAATCCGCAATTTTTACCGTTTTTATCGGCAGGAGGGTTCTGCGTTTGTTTCTAGGAGAGTAGACCTTAGTATGCCGGAAGCGGCTTATGGAGATACCAAGCCTTTGGTAGACATTTGTACACAGAAAAAAGATTTTTCGGAATATGCGCCATTGGTGTTCCCGGAAGTGAATGATCCTGATGTATCGATTATCATACCTGTATATAACCAGTTTGCATATACGTATAACTGTTTGAAATCGATCCTGGAACAGACTGGGAGTACAGTCCGCTATGAAGTGATTCTCGCAGACGACTGCTCAACGGACGATACGAAGCGGCTTTTAGAGCTTGTAAAAAATATTAAGGTGATCAGGAATCAAAAGAACCTGCTGTTTTTAAGAAACTGTAACCATGCGGCGGCATCTGCACGCGGCAGATATCTGCTGTTTCTAAATAATGACACACAGGTGCAGGAAAACTGGCTGGAACCATTGATGCGCCTTTTGAAACAGAACCCATTCATTGGGATGACTGGGTCAAAGCTGATTTATCCTGATGGAAGGCTTCAGGAAGCAGGCGGGATTATCTGGAATGATGGTTCTGCCTGGAACTACGGAAACAGGCAGGAGGCAGACCGCCCAGAGTTTAATTATGTGAGAGAAGTCGATTATATTTCAGGTGCTTCTTTGATGATACGTAAAAAGCTGTGGCAGGAAATCGGCGGCTTTGATGAACGCTATGCTCCTGCCTATTGCGAAGATTCTGACCTTGCTTTTGAAGTAAGAAAGCGCGGCTATTTCGTTGTCTATCAGCCGCAGTCCGTAGTCGTCCATTTTGAAGGAATATCAAACGGGAAAGAAGAAAACAGGCGTAAGAACAAGGCAGTACAACCAAAACAAAATATCAAACAATATCAGACGGAGAACAGAAAAAAGCTGAGGGACAAATGGTCAGACGTATTAAAGGAGCATTATCCAAACGCGCATCATGTGTTCCGTGCGAGGGAGCGCAGCAAGGGAAAGCCGGTTATTTTATTTATAGACCATTATATCCCGCAGTATGATAAAGATGCTGGTTCCAAAACAGTATATCAATATTTAAAACTGTTTATAAAAAAAGGCTTTCAGGTAAAATTTATAGGCGATAATTTTTACCGGCAGGAACCGTATGCGTCGCAGCTAGAACAAATGGGCATAGAGGTTTTATATGGCGGCTACTACCAGTCGCATATATTTCAGTGGCTGGACAGAAATCATCAGGAGATTGACTTTGTATTTTTAAACAGGCCGCATATATCGATTAAATATATCGATTATTTTTATAATAAGACCAATGTAAATATAATTTATTACGGACATGACCTGCATTATTTGCGCAATTTAAGAGAATACAGGCTGACAAAAGATGCCGCAAAGCTGCGAGAGGCAAAAGCATGGAAAAAGAAGGAGATGTATTTGCTGGAGAAAGCAAATGTTTCGTATTATCCTTCCAGTGTGGAAATAGAAGAAATCCATAAGTTAAATGCAAATATAAGAGTGAAGGCAGTGACTGCTTATGCATTTGACAGTTGGTTAAAAGATCTGGAAATGGATTTTTCAAAGCGACAAGGAATCTTGTTTGTGGGCGGATTTGTACATGAACCAAATATTGATGCAGTACGATGGTTTGTAAAAGAAATTTATTCAAAGATTCGGGAAGAATGCCAGATGCCGTTTTATATTGTCGGTTCCAATGCAACAAAAGAAATTGTGCAATTAGACGGCAGGAACGGGATTTGTGTGAAAGGCTATCTGACAGAAGAAGAATTGCACAAGCTGTATCAGTCGTGCAGAATCGCTGTTGTCCCTCTGCGTTATGGTGCGGGAGTAAAAGGAAAGGTGGTAGAAGCGGTTTATCAGGGAGTTCCAGTAGTAACGACTTCTGTAGGAGCAGAAGGCATATTGCAGGCAGAAGAGGTAATGAAGATCCAGGATCAGCCGCAGGCATTTGCCGACGAGGTACTCCGTTTGTACAACGACTGTAAAGGCTTGGAGAAGATGGCTGAGCGTTCGCAGGTCTTTATTAAAAAGTATTTTAGCATGGATGCGGTTTGGGAAGGAATCGCGGAAGATTTTTCAGTAGAAATGCCATAGAAAAGGCAGTTGGGAGAACCGGAGATGATTATTACACAGACACCGTTTCGCATGTCATTTTTTGGCGGCGGAACGGATTTTCCAGAATTTTATAAACAATATGGCGGCAGTGTACTGTCAGCAACGTTTGATAAATACTGCTATGTAACGGTTCGGCATCTGCCGCCGTTTTTTGACTACTGTACAGAGCTGTCCTATGCAAAGACCGAGCGTGTATCAGATGTTGGGCAGATTCAGCATCCGGCGATCCGGGAAGCAATGAATATGCTGGATATGCATGATCTTCGGCTGTCTTATGAGGCAGACCTGCCAGCACGTTCCGGGCTTGGGACAAGCAGCTCGTTTGCGGTTGGAATGTTGCTTGCTTTTCATTCTCTGAAAGGGAAATATGTGGATAAGCGCACGCTTGCCGATCAGGCAGTGTATTTAGAACGGGTACTCTGTGCAGAAAGCGGCGGTGTACAAGACCAGATCGCTGCGTCATTCGGCGGTTTTAACCGGATTTGTTTTGACGCGGATGGTTATACCGTAAGTCCGGTCATTCTTTCCCCACAGCGCAAAGAGGAGCTGAACGAAAACCTGATGTTATTTTTTACAGGGTTCTCCAGGTTTTCCGCAGATATCCAGACAGAGACGAAAAAGTGCTTAAAGAATAGAAAAGACCAGTTGCTTGAAATGCTGTGCCTGGTAGACGATGCCGAAAAGGTGCTTACCTCAAAGTCAGACCTGGAACAGTTTGGAAAGCTGCTGGATTATACGTGGAAATTAAAAAGAGGAATTACCAACCAGATTTCGACCGATTCGATTGACCTGATTTATGAAAAGGCACTGCGTGCCGGCGCGACAGGAGGCAAGTTGCTTGGTGCTGGAGGCGGCGGGTTTTTGCTGTTTTATGTGGAAAAAGACAGGCAGAAAAAGGTACGGGAGGCTTTGGAAGACCTGTTGTATGTGCCGTTTGTGTTTGAGAATGCAGGGACGAAGGTGGTGCATTATACGCCGGAGAGTTATACGCCGCGGTTGTAGAAGAAAAGTTAGGTTTTTGCACTGTAAGGATATTTTTACGCAAAGATATAAAAGGGAAGATGCTGAGATGAGAGAGAAAAAATTATTGGATGATTTGCTGGTTCGATACCCTATTTTGCGGGGACAGAAAGAGCCCATATGGAAAATGTTTGAGATAATGGCGGAAAGCTTTGCACATCATGGGAAACTTTTGGTTGCGGGAAACGGGGGAAGTGCAGCGGATGCAGATCATATTGTCGGAGAATTGATGAAAGGGTTTGCAAAACAAAGAAAACTGAAAATTGATGCAGAAAAAGAAGTAGATTCCCTTGCAGATATGTATTTGCGGCTGGAAGAAATAGAAGCGGGTATAGGGAAAAAGATCATGGAAAAGCTTCAGGGAGCGCTGCCTGCAATTTCGCTTACTGGTCATCTGGCGTTATCGACTGCGTATGCGAATGATGTTGATCCTTTGTATGGGTTTGCGCAGCAGGTGTATGGGTATGGAAGGAAAGGGGATGTGTTTTTGGGGATCTCAACTTCTGGAAATTCGCAAAATGTGTTGTATGCCTGTATGGTAGCGAAGGCGAAGGGGATGAAAGTGGCAGGGCTTTCCGGGAGTGACGGCGGGAGGTTGAGAGAGCTTTCGGATGTATTAGTAGGAGTGCCTGGAGAAGCGGTGTTTGAGATTCAAGAATTGCATTTGCCGATTTATCATTGTTTGTGTTTGATGCTGGAGGAACGTTTTTTTAGTGATTAATAATGATAACTGTCTGTTTGGAAATATGGAGATGAGGGAGTAGGAAATGCTTTGGCTAAAGAAAAATGCACATATTCTTTTGAGTATCGTATTTGTGGCTTTTACGGTTACAGTATTTGCGCCAATCGAATTGTATTATACAAATTATCAGGAATTTTGGTTTACAAGAAAGGATGTTTTGCTGGTATCTGGATTTTTAGCAGTTGGCTGCATAGCATTTTTCTTTCTTGTTGGACTGTTGTTGGCAGGAATTGCCCGTGAGTTTTATAGCTGCATTTTATTTACAGTAGGGATTTTGCTGTACATACAAGGAAATTTTGCGAACCTGAATTATGGTATCTTGGACGGAAAGGCAATAGACTGGGGTGCATATCCTGTATATGCGGTATTGGATACAACTGGTTGGTGCCTGGGAATTGCAGGAGCAATTTATCTATGGATACATAGGAGAGATTTTTTTCATAAGGTACAAAAAACAACCTGTGTATTTTTGATTACTGTCCAAATAGTCACACTACTGGTTCTTTTTTTTACTACAGATTCAAGTGTTTTTGAAAAATCCGATGATTATCTTTCAAGTGATGGGATCTATGAAGTGTCATCAAAAGAAAATATACTGGTCTTTGTACTTGATGCCTTTGATGATGTTTACTTTCAGGAATTGTTGAAAGAAGAACCGAAAAAGTACCAGAATATGTTTAAAGGATTTACACATTTTAAAAATGCATCAGCAGGAGGTGCGGCAACCAAAATAGCATTACCTGCGATAATTACAGGTGCACATTATCCTGGGAAAGTGTCGTATCCTGCGTACATTGAGCAGGAATTTGACCGTGACGGGCTATATTCTGCGTTGCGGGATGATAACTATGATATTCGTTTTTATACAAAATCCAGCTTTATTCCAGATCATAAATCCAGTATTGTAAATAACCAGGTATCCACAGGATATAAGGTTGCTTCTTATACAGGACTTGCGCAAACATATGGTACATTGGTGCTGTATCGTTATGTGCCACATATTTTGAAAAGGTTTTTTTGGTTGTATACGGGCGAATTTGACCAATACCAATCAGGTAGTTCTGCCAAGGAGTATATAATTGATGATGCGGCATATTTTTCGGGGCTAATGGAAAATGGATTGACTGTCAATGAAGAGAAAAGTATTTTTCGGCTTGTTCATTTAAACGGGGCACATCCTCCATATCAGCTTAATGAATATGCTGAGGAAGTGGGAGAGGATCATACATCGAGTGAGATGCAAAGAAAAGGAGCTTTGCATATTCTGGAAAATTACATTGAGAAGCTGAAGCAACTGGGATTGTATGAGGATGCTACGATTATCGTTATGGCAGACCACGGTCAAAAAAACATGCTGGAACATGGCTTGCTACTGGTCAAGAAATCAGGACAGAAGGAAGAAGAAAAGGAGATTTTTGTAGAGTCGAACTTGCCAGTGTCATATTTTGATCTACATGCAGCAATATTTGATGTGCTGGGAATGGAACAGGGGAAGTCTTTTGAAGAAACAGCAGATACAAATAGAGAACGTCACTTTTATTTTAATGATACAAAAGCTGGAAAAATGCGGATTGTGGAATATGCAGTTGATACAGATATCAATCAGAAGAATGCTATTCATGAGACAGGGACAGTATACAGTCCAGATGTTTTGGATGTTCGATATCAATATGGAACATTGCTGACATTTGGTGCAGATAATACAGCGGCTGATTATATTGTATCTGGTATTAGTTCTATTGATATGGCTGATTTTTCGTGGACAGACGGAAAAGAGTGTGAATTTCAGATGCAGTTGGAACGAATGCCGAAAGGAGATTTATCCGTATCTATGGATATCCTGACGGTATATGACCGGGCTGGCGCGCAGAGGGTTAAGATCTATGCAAATGAAGAAGAATGCTATAGTGATACGTTATCCAGTGGTGGTGTATTGGAATTTAACATCCCTGGTTCTGTGGTTAAGAACGACAAAAAACTAATTCTTCGAATCGAGCTTCCTGATGCTGTTATTCCGGCACAGCTTCTGGGAGAAGGAAATGACACGCGTATGCTGGCACTTGCGATCCGGGGGTTGCAGATTGAGCAAGAAAACTAGCCTAACTATCAGGTTAATGGCGAGAAGGAGAGACAGAATGAAAAAAATAATCATTATTACATGGATGTTTTTATGCAGTTTTTTATTTTTAGGTGTAAACGCACAGGCATACATAGACCCTTCGGTTATGACCTATGTGATCCAGGCGGTAGCTGGCGTAGTCGTGGCAGCAGGGGCAGGCATTGGTTTTTATTACCGCAAGGCAAGGAAAAAACTGCATGAGAAGATTGGCACGGATGAAAACAAGCATAAAGAAGTAGAGTCGGATGAGGTATAGCTGTGGAGATTTTAGGATCTGTCTTAGGGAAAGTATTCCAGCTTTCGTATGCGCTTGCAGATTCCAATTACCTGGCTGCTTTGGCCTTGTTTACGCTGTTTACAAAGCTGCTTTTGCTGCCGCTTGGAATTTGGACGCAGCGTAACGGGGTCAAAATGGTAAAGATGCAGCCGCAGCTAAATGAAATTAAGCTGAACTACTACGGGGATCAGGATGCTATTGCACAAGAGACGATGGCTTTGTACAAAAAGGAAAAATACAGCGCGCTCGCCGGGACAGTACCGCTTGTGGCACAGATTGTTGTGCTGCTGGGGATTCTTGAGGTGGTAAAAAAGCCGCAGTTGGCAGGACTGTCTTATAAAGCGATGGAGTTTAGCGGTATTTCTTTTGCACGCATCCCCTGTGAAACGGGCGGAATTTTTTGGATGCTGCCTGTGCTGGCAGGATTGTCAGCATTGCTGCTCGGGCTGGCACAAAACAGGATGAATCCCTTACAGGCGGAACAGTCGAATGCGGGAAAATATGGGACAATGTCAGTGTCTGTCGGGATCTCACTTGTCCTTGGCGCGTATGTGCCGGCAGCCGTAGGTACCTATTGGATTGCTAGCAATGTGTTTTCCATCTTTCAGCAGGCGCTGCTAAATAAGCTGATTGACCCTGAACGATATATTGACTACCAAAGGCTGGCAGACAGCAGGGAACGTTTGGCTTCACTGGAGAAGCTTGGATCGGTGCAGAACAAGGAAAAGCGCAGAGAGTACGCAAAAAAAGAAAAACGGGATTATAAGCGCTTTTTTTCAGTTGTGAACAAGCACCTTGTCTTTTATTCAGAAAAGAACGGGTATTATAAATATTTTGAATCGGTTATTGCATATATTTTAGAAAATTCGAGCCTTACCATTCATTATGTTACAAGCGACCCAAATGACCAGGTGTTTCAGATGGAAAAAGAAAACCCGCGCTTTCGTGGGTACTATATTGGAGAAAAAAAGCTGATTACGCTTTTTATGAAGATGGATGCAGACATGGTAGTGATGACGATGCCGGATTTAGACTGTTTTCATTATAAGAGGAGCTATGTCAGGAAAGACATTGAATATGTATATATGTTCCATTCTGTGAACAGCACGCATATGTCACTGCGCCAGGGCGCGCTGGATCATTATGATACGCTGTTATGCGTAGGGGATTTTGTGATTCCTGAGGTAAGGCGCCAGGAAGAGATGCATTCCCTGCCGCCGAAAAAGCTTGTTTTATGTGGGTACGGCTTGATGGAGCGGCTGAAGGAATCTTATGACGCGATGGAAAGAGGCAGCAGTATGGTAAAAAAGCTGCTGATTGCACCGTCCTGGCAGGAAGGCAATCTGCTGGATACATGCCTGCCAAGTCTGCTGGACGGGCTGCTTGGCAGAGGATGGGAGATTACGGTGCGGCCGCACCCGGAATATATGAAGCGCTACCAGGCGCGTATGGATGCCATTATGCAGCGCTATCAGTCATATGAGGGAGGAGATTTGTTTTTTGAAACGGATTTTACGTCGAATGCTTCGACCTTTCAGGCAGACATTTTGATGACAGACTGGTCAGGGATTGCGTTTGAGTATGCGTTTGTAACAGGAAAGCCCGTCGTATTTATCGATACGCCGCCGAAAATATACAACCCAGAATATGAAAAAATCGGGATTGCGGCAGTTGAGGTTGTCTTAAGGGACCAGGTAGGTATTCGGTTAGATCCGAAGAACCTTTCAGGAATCAATGAAAAGCTGCTGGAGCTTTTAAAACGCCAGGATGACTATCAGGAAAACAGCCAAAGGCTGCGTGAGAAATACATTGCGAATTTTGGGCATAGCGGGGAAGCTGGCGGGAGTTATATGATTCAAAGCATCAGAGAGAAGATCCGGGCGAAAAAGACAGCATAAGAAAAGGCGGAGGTGCCAGTTTTATTATGAAAGCATTGATTTTAAATTCTGGGATGGGCAGGAGAATGGGTGTGCTTGCAAGCGAGCATCCAAAGTGTATGACCGAAGTCCGTACCGGGGAGACAATTTTATCCAGGCAGTTGGAGATGCTTGCGCAGGCAGGCATCCGGGAAGTCGTTATGACAACCGGACCTTTTGCGGGTACGCTTGCCAATTACTGTCGCAGCCTGGAGCTGCCGGTGCATATTACCTATGTAGAAAACCCAAGTTACCAGGATACCAATTATATTTACAGCATCTACTGCGCAAGGGAATATATAGAGGATGACATACTCCTTATGCATGGGGACTTGGTATTTGAAAATGAAGCATTTGACAGGATACTGGAATGCCCGGAGAACTGTATGGCGGTCAGCAGCCTGTCGGATTTGCCGGATAAAGATTTTAAGGCAGTTGTAAAAGGCGGGCGAATACAGGAGGTCGGGACAGGATGTTTTACAGATGCAGTTGCGGCTCAGCCGCTGTACAAGCTGGATAAAGAGGCGTGGGGCATATGGTTGGATGAAATTTGCAGGTTTTGTGAAAGCGGGGACCAGGCAAAGAAAAAGTGTTATGCCGAGGATGCGCTTAATCTTGTTGCAGAGCGCTGCAACATACGCCCGCTCGATCTTGGGGGATTGCTTTGCGCGGAAGTGGACAACCCGGAGGATTTATCGCTTATTACGGGCAGGCTGCATGAGATAGAAAAACACACCGTTTATATGTGCTTTTCCACAGATATCCTCCACTCAGGGCATATCCGTATTATGAAAAAGGCAGGACGGCTCGGCAGGCTGCTGGTCGGTGTACTTTCTGACGAGGCGGTGGCTTCTTATAAACGCTGCCCGCTGCTGCCGGCGGCAGAGTGCATGGCGATGTTTGAAAGCATGGCTGGTGTATGGCGGGTAGTGGAGCAGGAAAGCCTTTCTTATGCGGACAACTTAAGAAAGTATAAACCGGATTATGTGGTTCATGGCGACAACTGGAGGCAGGGGCTGCTGCGCCCGGTACGGGACGAGGCCGCAGCAGTGCTGGCGGAATACGGCGGCAGGCTGGTTGAGTTTGCGTATGCCAGTGATGAAAAGTACAGGCGCCTGGAAGCAAGCGCAAGAAACGGTCTGGCAATGCCGGATATGCGGCGGGGAAGGCTCAAAAGCCTGCTGGGACAAACTGGCTTTGCGGTGGCAATGGAAGCGCATGATGGCCTGACGGGGCTGGTTGTGGAACATACCTGTGTATACCAGGATGGCAGGATGCGGCAGTTTGATGCAATGTGGGTGTCAAGCCTATGCGACTCCACGGCAAGAGGAAAGCCAGATATTGAACTGGTAGATTTGACCAGCAGGTTCCGTACGATTGAGGAGCTGATGGAGGTAACGGCAAAGCCTGTAATTTTTGACGGCGATACAGGAGGCAGGCCGGAGCATTTTGTCTATACGGTGCGTACGCTGGAGCGGCTTGGTGTCTCGATGGTGATTATTGAGGATAAGACAGGCCTGAAAAAGAACAGCCTGTTTGGGACAGAAGTCCCACAGACGCAAGAGAGCATTCTGGATTTTTGTGAGAAGATACGCGCGGGCAAGCGGGCGCAGAAGACGCAGGAGTTTATGATCTGTGCCCGTGTGGAGAGCTTCGTGCTTGGCAAAGGCATAGAAGACGCGCTGGAACGGGCACATGCCTATGTGCAGGCTGGGGCGGACGCGGTTATGATACACAGCCGGGAAAAAGACCCAACAGAGATCTTTACGTTCCTTGGGCGGTTTCGGGAAGAGGACAAGCATACTTGCCTGGTGGTTGTCCCGACCAGTTACAGCTCCGTTACAGAAGAGGAGCTTAGGCAACGCGGCGCCCAGGTGGTCATTTATGCGAACCAGCTTATGCGGGCGGCTGTCCCGGCGATCCGAAAGGCGGCAGAATCCATTCTTGTTCATCACAGGGCGCAGGAATGCGACCAGATGCTGATGCCGTTCCAGGAAATTATACGCTTGATACCAGAAGAGGGATAGGAACATATGAGGCAGCAGTATAGGTTTAGTGCAGAAAATGGCTATGTGCAGCTTGACAGATGGATAGAGGATACAGGAGAGAAAAAAGTTTTACTCGTATGCGGCAGGTCTTTGCAGAGTTTGCCGATGTATGAGTATTTTTTGGAAATGCCACGCCGTCTTGGAATAACGGTTATCAAATTCAGCGATTTTAGCCCGAACCCAGTAGAGGAGTCCGTAAGGAAAGGCGTGGAAGTGTTTAAGCGGTCGCAGTGCGGCGTGATCCTGGCGGTTGGTGGCGGCAGCGCGATCGACGTTGCCAAATGCATCCGGCTTTATGCAGGGCGAGCGTATCTTCCTTTTGCTGCTGTGCCTACGACGGCAGGATCTGGCAGTGAGTCAACACGCTTTGCCGTTATTTACCGCAGAGGGGAAAAACAGAGTATTACAGACGACAGGTGCCTGCCGGATGCAGTACTGCTTGAGCCAAAAAACCTGCGGGGGCTGCCAGAATACCAGAGGAAGGCGGCGATGATGGACGCTTTCAGCCATGCGGTCGAATCATACTGGTCCCTGCGTGCGACTAAAGAAAGCCGGGCATATTCCAGGCAGGCACTGCGCCTGCTGATGAAAAACTATGCTGGGTATCTAAGCGGTGGGGAAGAGGAAAGCGGGCAAATGCTTATGGCGGCGCACCTTGCAGGAAAAGCGATCAACTTGGCGCAGACGACGGCGGGACATGCTATGAGCTATAAGCTGACCGGGCTTTACGGGATTGCGCATGGACATGCAGCAGCGCTTTGTGTATCGGTGCTTTGGCGCTATATGCTTGCACATCCAGAGAACAAAGCAGAAGGCGGCAGCGCGATCCTTTCTGTGTGTGAAGAGATTGCACAAGCGATGGGGTGCGCGGGCAGCATGGAAGCGGCTGCCCGGTTTCAGGAAATACTGGACAGCCTAATGCTTGGGGTGCCAAGTGCCGTAGAGCCGGACTTTGCGCTGTTGAAAGCGTCGGTCAATCAAGACAGGCTGAGAAACCACCCGATCCGGCTGGAGGAAGCAGAGCTTGAGGCACTGTACAGGCAGGCGCTGCCGGCAGTTCCGTAGGAGGAGAAAATATGGACGTAAAAGTATTTACAGAAATCATTGGGGCAGATTTTTATACAGGAGTGCCGGATTCAAAGCTCCGCCCGCTGTGTGACTACCTTATGGACAGGTACGGCGAGGATGGCATACACCATGTTATTGCGGCGAATGAAGGAAATTGTGCCGCGCTTGCAGCCGGCTATCACCTAGCCACTGGAAAAATCCCGGTTGTCTATATGCAAAACAGCGGGGAAGGGAATATCGTAAATCCTGCTGCTTCCCTGTTAAACCGTGAGGTATACGCCATCCCAGTGGTATTTATTATTGGGTGGCGGGGCGAGCCGGGAGTACCAGACGAGCCGCAACATACCTGCCAGGGCAGGATTACAAAAAAACTGTTGGACGTCCTGGACATCCAGGCATTTGAGGTAGGAAGGAATACCACAGAGGCAGAAGTAAGGGATACATGGAAAAAAATGCAGGAAGGCATAGCAAAAGGAAAGCAAGCGGCATTTGTCATACGCAAGGACGGTTTGTCATATAAGAAAAGCATCCAGTATACCAACAATTTTTCTATGGTACGTGAAATTGCGATCCGCCAGATCCTCGACGCTTCCGGCACAGATCCTGTCGTATGCACAACGGGCAAGGCAAGCCGGGAGCTGTTTGAGGAAAGGAAGAGGCGTGGGCAGGGACACCGGTACGATTTCCTGACCGTTGGGTCGATGGGGCACAGCTCTTCGGTTGCTCTTGGAATTGCACTGCAAAAGCCGGAGGCTACGGTATGGTGCATCGACGGGGATGGTGCCATGCTGATGCATATGGGGGCGTTGGCGGTGATTGGCAGGTATCTGCCAGGCAACCTGGTGCATGTAGTGATCAATAATAGTGCGCACGAGTCTGTCGGCGGAATGCCGACGGCGGCAGGCAGCATGGACATCACAGCGGCAGCAAAGGCATGTGGGTATTCCTATGTGGCAAGCGCTAGCAGCTACGAGGAATTAGATGCTGTACTAAAGGAAGTGAAAACACAGAAAAAACCCTTTATGATTGAAGTAAAGTGTATGCTTGGCGCAAGGGAAGACCTTGGCAGGCCGACAACCTCTGCGCTTGAGAATAAGCGGGAGTTTATGGAATATCTGGCAGGGCTTGCGTAAGGGTATGAAGAATCAGAGCATCAGACGGTGGGTGTTTGTTTTCTTCCTTGTATTTTTCACAGCTTTCTATTGCAGCAGGCACTGGTTTCAGCTTCTTTTGATCCAGGGAGATTCGATGCAGCCTGCGTATCGGCATTTGCAGCTTGTTGTGCTTGATAAACGTGACAGGGAGTATACATATGGAGATGTGGTTGCATTTGATTGCAGCGCGCTTCATGCTGTGCTGGTGAAAAGAGTGGCGGCGGCGCCGGGAGACAGTGTGCAGATCCGGGATGGGACGCTGTTTGTCAATCATAAGAAAAGCAGGATTTATCCAGAAGAAGGTGCTTTTTCCTATGCAGGGAAAGCCAGCGCGGAAATCGTGCTTTCTGGAAGGGAGTATTTTGTCATTGGAGATAACCTAGAGGTGAGCAGGGACAGCAGGTATGCGGAAATAGGGTTGGTGGAAGAGAACTCTGTTTTGGGAAAGGTTCTTTAAAAAGATAAAAGTGAAAGAGACAATGATTGGCAAACAACTGATGTGTGAAAGAAGGGAAAAGATGAAGGAGATAAAGATGGAGAGAGGGATAATTGCAGGAAAATTAGAAAGCAAACAAACGTTGTTGTTTGGTTCTGTTCCCTTTTTTATTTTTTTTAACTATGTTGTCTTTATCTGGATGACAGAGCTTTGGGATTTGATCTGTTTTATAGCAGGATTTAGGCAGGCTACAATTATATCCCGTGTTGTTATCGTTATTTTATGGATCAGCACACTTTCATTACTAAAGGTCAAAAGAAAGTTTTTATTTGAAAAAAGTAACTACAATTTAGTTATGGTTTTCGTCTGTATTGGTATTTTACTATTTGGTTTTCTAAAGGGAATAATGCCTGATTTGTCCTATGATACAGGTAACTATCATTTATTGGCGCAAGAACCGGGGTTCGTAAATTGGTTTGAAGAAAACGGATTTGCAGCCGGACATTTTCAAGTATGGGGGTTTCGTCTGAGTGACAGGATTGTATATCCTTTTCGGAGATTACTTGGTTATCGGATGGGAACTTTGTTCAGCAGTATCGTTTTAATGATTAGTTATTTGCAGGTAGTGCAAATACTGAAAGGAATGCAGGAAGATTTCGGATATAAAAAGAACATCAGATGTAGACTGCTGTCGCCGGAAGCATTTGCATTGTTTTTAATTTTGGGACAGGATTGTTTAACTGCGTTTGGATCTTATTATGTGGACGTGAATGCGTTTCCGATTGCGCTTGAGGTAGTGCGTCTGCTGTTAAAAGCCGGAAAGCGAAAAATATGCAGGAACGAAATTGTATATTTTGCATGGCTAAACGGTTTTTGGGTCGCATTTAAGATGACGAATATTGTGTTTTGCGTGCCTGCGATAGTGATTTTTATTTTATTCGTAAAAAAAATAGATGCCCGTGTATTATTGCTGTCCATAGCAGGATGTGTAGTTCCATGTATGGTTTATCTTTCTTATAATTATATATGTACAAAAAATCCTGTTTTCCCTTACTTTAACGCAGTTTTTGAATCACCATATTTTGGAATAGCTAATTTTTCAGATAAACGCTGGGGAGGGCAAAACTTATTTGAAAAAATTTTTTGGCTGATTTTTGCGGTATTTTTTCCGGGATACAGGCAGTGTGAGATCAGCAATCCGTGTACAATAATATATGCAGGAGGATTTTTATCAGCAGTATGGTTTGTGCGAGAAATGTTACTCAATAAAATTAGAAAAAAGCCGACAGGTAAATTTTGTTATGTGGAACTTTTATACCTGTCTGTAATCAGTTCTGTATTATGGGGGACTACTACGGGTATACAAAGGTATTATTCCTTTGGAATGTTGTTGTTAGGCATAATTTGCTATAACGGAGTATGTTGCTTGTATACTGCGATTCAAAAACGGTGGGCCGTTTATTTAATCTTGTTTTTGTTTATAGTGGGTGCTTGTTATCAGTCTTGTTTAGTTATCAATGGCAGGGAATGGGCATGGAGGAAAGTCACAGCACATGCCGTCAAAGAGAATGTGGGTTATTTATTCAAAGACAAGGAAGGGCAAGCATCGCAGAAAATAAAGGACGTTGAGGTATTTTTAATTACATATCATCCATTATGTGGGTTTGCGCATTTTTTGAACCAGGAAGCAGAGGTGTTTAATTTATCTTACAAAGGATGCCTGAAGGACAGGAAACAGGTTGAATTTGAGCAGGCGAAAGAGGAACTGTTCAAAAGAAGAGTATATGACCTGGTGCGTGTGGGCTATGATAAAGAAACGTACAGCATGATGTTGGCTGAAAATGGACTTGCAGTATATAGTGAAGAAGAACTTGAAACGCAAATTGGAAAGTTTGTATTAATTGAATTAGTAAAACGAAAAGATGGATGATATCAGAATTGTGTTTTGAAAGTGAGGAAAAGGATGGATAAAATAGCGGTGCTGCTCCCATGTTATAATGAGGAAAAGACAGTGAAAAAAGTGGTACAAGATTATAAGGCTGCACTTCCAGAAGCAGTGGTTTATGTGTATGATAATAATTCGTGTGATGACACGGCTGAAAAAGCACAAGAAGCAGGAGCAGTTGTCCGAAATGAGTACCAGCAGGGAAAAGGAAATGTGATCCGTCGAATGTTTCGAGAAATTGATGCAGAGTGTTATATTATGGCAGATGGTGATGACACATATCCAGCAGAGTGCGCACGGGAAATGGCGGATAAAGTATTAAAGCATAACGCGGATATGGTTGTTGGGGACCGCTTGTCATCTACTTATTTTATAGAAAATAAACGTTTGTTCCATAATTTCGGCAATACGCTTGTACGTAAAAGTATTAACCTTTTATTTCAAAGTGATATTAAGGACATTATGACAGGATACCGTGCATTATCTTATCAGTTTGTAAAGACATTCCCTGTTTTGTCCAGTGGGTTTGAGATTGAGACAGAAATGAGTATCCATGCAATCGATAAAAGGATGCAGATTGAACATGTAGTCATTGAATACCGTGACAGACCAGAGGGTAGCGAGTCAAAGTTAAATACCTATGCAGATGGAATTAAAGTTCTGAATACAATTATCCGCCTTTTCCGCAATTACAAGCCGTTTATATTTTATGGAATCTTAGCATTTTTTCTGACACTGCTTTCAGCCGCCTTTTTTATTCCGATTTTTATGGAATATTTATATACTGGAGAAGTATCGAAAATACCAACGCTGATTGTATGTGGATTTGTACTACTTGCGGCGATCCAGTCGTTTTTTTCAGGGATGATGCTGTCAAATATTCAGCAGAAAAATAGGCAGGATATGGAATGTTGGCTTCAGACATTTGAAAATTTAAAGAATGAAAAGATAAAGAGGAAATTATGAGCAGAGCAAAATGGAAAATGTCAGGGAAATTGTGGGAAGAAATGGGATATAAGTTAATAAAATGGGGCGCTTTTGTATGTATTGCTTTTATTTTGTGTATTTTTATACTTTCTGATTCTATTTCATATGGAGGAATGAACCACTTTAACCACTCCCAAGCTTATTACATACTAATAGCAGTTAGTATACTGTCTATAGGATTTTTTATTGGGAACAGAATGAATGGGAAAGTAAATATAAATCGTAGGAAGATGGTTCTTTTTCTAACACTGTTATTGTTTGTTATTCAAACAGTGATCAATCTGTCGACCCATATCTTAGCTTCATGGGATATTAGCTCTGCAATTATTCCAGCAGCAAAAGCGGTTGCAGACAAAGAGGATATACAGCAATGGTTTTGTACATATTACAGCCGGTATGAAAACAATTTGCTGATTTGTTGGATATATTCCAAATTGTTTATGTTATTGAAATTATTACATTGTTATGACCCAAATGACAGCTTATCTGTAATTGTTTTTGTAAACAGTGCCTTTGCGTGCCTGAGTATTTATTTGGTTTATCATTGTACAACAAAACTTGTGGGAGAAACATGGGGAATGGTTGCTTGGGTTTGCAGTATGGTTTGCATTGGGGCAAATCCTTGGTTTCTTGTTACCTATACAGATGCATTTGCCATTTGGATTTCTGTATCTATTTTTTGCATGGTGTTGCATGAGGAAAATCGTTTACGAGATACGTTTTATAAGTATTTTTTGATTGGTGTATTTGCTTTTTTGGGATATCATATCAAGCCTCAATCAAGTATTGTATTTATTGCTTTTTGTATTGTCAAATTTATAGGTTTATTTGTTCGCTATATAAAAAGAAATCGAGGGGCAGGTATCATCGCATTTTCAGCAGTTTTATCTGGACTTATTTTATCAAGTGGTATGTATTCCATAATTGAGGCTGATTTGCCATTCGTTTTAGAAGAAGAGGCGGCTTTTTCCATGACACATTATATGATGATGGGACTAAATAGTGAAACAGATGGAAAGTATTTGGGCAGTGATGTGGAGTATTCTGCTAGTTTTGCAACAAAAAAGGAACGAAATGCTGGAAATGCAAAGGTGGTAATAGAACGTTTGAAAACATATGGTGTGAAAGGCTATATACAGCATATTATCAGAAAAACAGCTATCTGTTATACGGATGGTACTTTTGGGTATAGTGACGGAGCGATGCATCCACAACAGCAATATGATAGTGGGAATCGAATGATTGCTGAACTAGCTGGATATTTTTTGTATCCTTATAATGATGGATTTGTGATACTAGAAAATATTTTACAGGTTTTTTGGGTGGCTATTTTGCTGGGGATGGTTGGATTTTGCTTTCAGAAAAATTTATCTGATTCGGTACAGGAACTTTTGATGCTTGTATTGATCGGGACTTTTTTGTTTGAGATGGTGTTTGAGGTGCAGCCAAGGCATCTATATTGTAATGTGCCATTGTATGTTATAACTGGAATGATTGGGTTAAAGCAGATAAAACAGTGGGTATGCAGATTTGGCTGTGAATGAGGATGTATGAGGTATAAGGATGAAAACGAGATTGTATATGATAATTCCTTGTTACAACGAAGAAAAAGTCTTATCAGTTACATCGAAATGGTTTCTAGAGGAATTAATGAATTTAATACAAATAGAAAAAATTCACGAAGACAGTAGAATTTTATTTGTGGATGACGGGAGTACGGATCACACCTGGAAAATTATTAGTGAATTGGCATCTTTAGAAGAACATTTTATAGGAATCAGACAAAGCAGAAATCGGGGACATCAAAATGCTGTGTTGGCTGGTTTAATGGAGGCAAAAGATTTTGCGGATATTACGATTTCCATTGATTGTGATGGACAGGATGACATTCATGCGATGGAAAAAATGGTAGATGCATATCATGCTGGGAGTGAGATTGTATATGGTGTCAGGAGCAATCGGGATACAGATACTGTTTTTAAGCGAACTACCGCAGAAGGATTTTATAAAATATTAAATTGGATGGGAATAGAGACTATTTTTAATCACGCAGATTATCGATTAATTTCCAGTAGGGTTTTACAGGAATTTACACAGTTTAAGGAAGTTAATTTGTTTCTTAGAGGAATGATACCGTTGATAGGGTTTAGAAGTACAAATGTATACTATGAGAGGAAGGAACGGATTGCTGGAGAAAGCCATTATCCATTAAAGAAGATGATGGGACTCGCTTTTGATGGGATTACGAGTCTTAGTATCAAACCCATTCGTATGATTTCTGTGTTAGGGATAATTGTATCTTTTTGCAGTTTTTTAGGTGTAACATGGTCATTTGCAGTACAGATGATGGGTAAGAGTGTGGCTGGATGGGCAAGTATTGTAAGTGCAATATGTCTGATTGGAGGTATGCAATTAATATGTTTGGGTGTATTAGGCGAGTATATAGGAAAAATTTATTTGGAAGTGAAAGCTCGTCCAAGATATATTATTGAGGAAAGGACATTTGGTCAGAAGAAAAAATAACTTTTCGAAGATTAGAGTAGTCATGAAAAAGCGTAAAAACTATTACGCCGTAAAACAAATATCTGGTTATATTGCGCTGGATAAATCTCCATGAGCGCAATATAATCAGATATTTATTTTATGGTGTCTATGTAGCAGTAGACTATAATGATTTTTCAGATGAGCATAGAGAAACCCTAAAAAGGTGATCGAAGTGGATGCGATTGCCGGAACCAATATGCCGTGAATTTCAGATCCGATAAAAAATTTTGTGCGAAGTAAAGGCAATCAGAAATATATTTGAGATCATAAATATGCATTTTTTAAGTTTTATCTTGCAGTTGGTTGTAGGCGTATTCTCTACTTTTATGGACAGACATTTGAAAGACTATTTATGGCTTCGATGCCTGTATATGCATAGGTATAAAAATAGAAATCGTACTGCTGGTGAGACAAAATGGAATTTCCAGAAGCTGCTGCGATATGCGGTGGATGGTGTAATTAATTTTTCCCAGGTACCGTTGAGTGCGGCTTCTTGGTTTGAAAATTTGATGACAGTTGTTGTTTTTGTACGGTGGTATTTATTGTGCTACGCAGGTTGATCTGGGGCGATACTGTGACTGGTTGAGTGTCTATTGTCTGCATTATGGTGCTGATTGGAGGAATACAGTTATTTTGATAATACAGTCGGCGTGTATTATTTTCCTTTTACTGCAATGTTTTGGCAGATGTGAAAACTTTACTTTTACGAAAGTAGGCGTCCCTCTGACTCTTGCTCCTGATGCCATATGGTAAATTCCAGATAACTGTAGTGGATATACGGCACTACCTACAATCTGCCAGAAACTGCCAGTCACATTCAAATTCATCTGCATAGACGTAAGGAACGGGATTAAAAACCACATATATTTATTCTGTCAAAAATTTGTGGATAGTTTTGTCTGCCGCTAGTTTATCTGGTCTCATGATTTACAGCGCGCGATTATTCTTGCGCTATTATGGAACCCTTATTACAGCAAAATCCGGCTGGTGCAGCATTATTTCCGGCTGAAACGGCAGCCGTATATGCCGATGTCGGAGCATATTAATTTTTTTACACCAAAAGCATTGGAAACTATGCTGTCTTTGTGCGGATTCAATGTGCTTGCGGTACAAGAGTATGAGGAAAGAAGCGTGCTTGGCAAAGCGAAGGTGCTGGCGGCGGTTTGCAGGAAGGAGGGTTGAACAGAAGCATTAGAAGATATATTTCATAACATATAGCAAATTGGCGATTGCTTTCTTTCTTGCAGCAATGTATAATAGTACGAGATGGCAAAGGAAGGAGGCGGACAGGAATGGCAATTCAATCGATCCATATTTATAATGTAATGGTTTTTCAGCGTCAATTTTATTTGAATTTTTGCAATGGCATTAATGTTTTAATTGGAGAAAACGGTGTTGGAAAAACAACCATTTTAAAAATGATTTATGCGGCAACACAGTGGTCGAATGAAAAAACAGATCCAGGGAAAACGAAACAATTAACAGATTTTTTTCTAACAGTTTGAAAGATGCTGCAATACTTAAAAATGCAGACAGAAAAGAAGAGGATTGTTATTATAAAGTATCAGATGGCGAACATATATTTGAGAATCATTTGCCGCATAATGTGATTTATCATTTAGATAACTGGTTAGGGCTTTCTATTCCGTCTGTATTTATCCCGTCTATGGAGATGCTTTCTCATTCCAAGGGCTTTTTAGCAATGAACCAAAAGTACAGAATGCCGTTTGATGGTACACAGACAGATATTATTGTAAACGCTTCCTTGCCGGAAACGAGGGAGATTCCAGAGTCCTGCAAGGTTCTTCTCAAAGAAATAAGTAATGCTATTGATGGAGTAGTTGTACAGGAGAATGATATCTTTTATGTCATAAAAAATGATGGTACGAAAATTGATTTTTCATTAGAAGCAGAAGGCTTGCGCAAGCTGGGCCTATTGTGGAAGCTGATACGAAACGGGCTGTTGGAAAAAGGAACGATTTTATTGTGGGACGAGCCAGAAGCGAATTTGAATCCTGAGTTGTATCCTCTTGTGGTGAATGTACTGTTGGGATTGCAGAAAAATGGAGTGCAGATTTTTATTGCTACACACAGTTATAATTTTGCTAAATATTTAGAAATCAGAAGAGCAAAAAAAGAACAGGTGATGTTTCACAATTTGTATAAAGGACAAAATAAAAAGGACGGAAAAGATGCGGTAAATTGTACTTCTGCTTTTAAAATAGAGGACTTGGGAGAAAATCCGATGATCAATTAATACGCCCACCCGCACTTTTCTTTACAAAAAGCTGCGGCGGGCGTTTCTTTTATTCGGTCAAAATGATTTCCCTGCATATTTCACAATCAAAATCTCCACCGCCATCTGGTCAATCATGCGCCCGCTCTTGCTGTCCGTTTCCAGTGCGGCGCCGTCTTCCAGCGCCTGCACCAGTTCTTTTTGGGAAAAGCGGGATGCCTGCTCTAGGGAGCGTTTGACGGCAAAGGGCGGGATGCCTGCTTTGGATGCCATTGTTTTGGCGTCCAGCCCCGCCTTTTGCATGGAGGTTAAGTTAAGCAGGATGCGGAACTGGCGGTTAATCAGGTATAAAATGCGCATGGGTGCTTCTTTGAGTGCTAAAAGGTCGTAATAGAGCGCCAGGGCGCGTTTTTGCTCGCGCTTTCCGATGGCGTTTACCATTTCGAAGATCTGGTTGGAGACCTGTTCGGTGCAGATCGCATCGACATCGGCGGCTTCGATCACTTCCTTGTCTAAGGTGTAGCATAATAGCTTTTCCAGCTCTTTGTCAATGTTGCCCATGTCGGTTCCGGTTTTGGTGAGAAACAGCGTCAGCACGGACTGTGTGATTTTTTTGTTTTCTTTTTTCAGGCGGCTTAAGATCCAGCGGGTTAACAGCGGTTCTTTTTGTTCGCCAAATTCTGCCGCGTGGCCTGCTTTGCTGGCTGCCTTGTACATTTTGCCGCGCTTGTCAACCTCGTTTTCGGTAAAAATAAAAATGGTCGAGGAGGGTACTTTGGGCAGGTATTCGGCAAGCGGGTCGCAGCCGGATTTAAAAAAGCCGCTGTCTTCGATCAGGATCAGGCGGCGCTCGGCGAAAAAGGGCATTGTCTCCGCCAAGTCTATAACGGCAAGGGGATTGATTTTGGAGCCTTCAAAGTATGCCGTATTCATCGTATCGTCCGGTGCGGCGAGCGCTTGTTTCAGTTTGTTTTTGTACTGCTGCTTTAAGTAGTTTTCCTGTCCGTACAGCAGGTAGATGTTTGAAAATTGTCCGGTGCGGATCTGTTCGTCGATCGTTTTCAAAATATGCTCCTTAAACTTATAAATAAAGAAAGAAAAACCACTGATTAGAGGGGATCAGTGGTTCACATGCCTGTGTTTTGTTTATCGTAGAAGCTGCCTGAAACAAATGTCACTAAGACATTTTGCTGACAGCGTGGTTTAATCTTGAAATCTTTCTGGAAGAAGTATTCTTGTGATAAACGCCCTTGGTAACCGCTTTTGCAAGCTCGCTTGTTGCGCCTCTTAACGCGGTTTTTGCTGCTTCCTTGTCATTTGCAGCGATTGCAGCGTCTACTTTCTTTACCGCTGTCTTCACTTTGGAGCGGATTGCTTTATTTCTTGCTGCTCTCTTTTCTGCTACAAGAATTCTTTTCTTCGCTGATTTAATATTAGCCAACTGAAACACCTCCGTTTGTAATCATATCATTTTGCAGCATGGACTCTGCCGGCTGCAATGTTATCGTTCTAAGATCCATGTATGGCGTTCGTTATGCGGACACGGACAAACTAACGAACACACTCATTAATAATAGAATAATTGAAATGGTCTGTCAATACATAAAATGAGATTTTTTGTAAAAACTTAGATTATCTGCTTTAAATAACAAAATGAGTGAGGGTATCAATATGTATCAGGTACGGACAGACTTAGCGCTGGAAGCGCGGGAAAAATTTGAGGAAGACAATGTAGAGATTAAGGGCGTGCGTTTGGAAGAAGAACAGGCAACGCCGGATATCCAGATTACAAGCGTTGTGATCGAGACGGAAAACGGGGCGAAGGCGATGGGCAAGCCGAAAGGAAACTATGTGACGTTAGAAGCGCCGAATATGATCGAAGAGGACGAGGGGTATCACAGGGAAATATCGGTGCAGCTTTCCAAGGTCTTAAAGCGGCTGCTGCCAAAGGGCGGAGAGTTTAAGACGCTTGTGGTAGGGCTTGGCAACCGCGCGGTGACGCCGGATTCTCTAGGGCCGCGCGTGGTGGACAACTTGTGTGTGACCAGGCACATTATTAAGGAGTTTGGCAAGTATGTGATCGGCGATAGCTGCCATAAGTCGGTCAGCAGCATTGTGCCGGGCGTGATGGCGCAGACGGGGATGGAATCGATGGAGATCGTACGCGGGATTACAAAGGAGACAAAGCCGGATGTGATTATCGCGGTAGATGCGCTTGCGGCGCGCAGCACAAGGCGCTTGAACCGGACGATACAGATTACGGATACGGGCATCAATCCAGGCTCCGGCGTCGGCAACCACAGACACGCGCTGAATGAGGAAAGCATCGGTATCCCGGTAATCGCCATCGGCATTCCAACCGTAGTGGACGCGGCGACGATCGTAATCGATACGATGAATAACCTGCTCGATGCGATGAGCCAGGCGGAACAGCTCAGGCAGATCGGCAGCTCCTATAAGCAGCTTGACCTAATGGAAAAATACGAGCTTGTCAGGGAGCTTTTGACGCCGCAGCTCAATACGCTGTTTGTCACGCCAAAAGATGTGGACGAGGCGGTCAAAAGGCTGAGTTTTACAGTATCTGAGGGAATTAATATCGCGCTGCAAAAAGAGGAAGAGGAACACTGTCTGCATGATTAGACATAAATCAGACAGGTAATTTCATATACTAATGAGGAACGTTTTTGCGCTTTGGCGATCAGTATGGGAGGATAAAGGCGTGTGGAGAAAAAGTATATGAAGAGGCATTGGAAAAAGCGTTTTCTATATCAGAGGAAGTGGTGGGCAGGAACGGTTCCGTTTTTGCTTTTTCTTGCTTCCTGTGTGTATATGATGGAGACAAAGGGGATCACGAAACATACGATCCTGGATGCGGCGGCGCAGTATTTGCAGGCAAACCTGGGATACCAGGCGGTGAAAAGCTGTATGCCGGTGCTTGCGTATGACGCGGCATTTGACGCTGAACAGATTACAATCTATGAATATCTTGCGGCAAATATGGATGAGCTGCTCCCGATCTATGGCTATGTCAGGAAACAGGAGCAGCAGTTTGCGATGGGGGAGTCAGGGCTTCCCGGCGAAATGGAGGATAGCTGCGGCGGGGGCAGTATCGATGCCCTTTCCGCCGGGCTTGCCGCAGAAAATAAGAAGGCTGCTGCCGCCCAGGAAAAACTGGATTTGCAGGGGACAAAACAGGAGACGGCGGGCGAGGGCAATACCGATGAAAAGGCTGGCGCCACGCTTGCGGCGGGGGATAAGGCAAAGCGGTTTTCACGCCAGAAGTTAAACGATTTTGACTATCTGATTCAAAATTTTTACCGGGTGGACAGTACGACGACGACAAACAGCAAACAGTTAAACGCGGCAAAGATGCTGGCAAAAGATATGAGCATCGACAAAAACAAACAGGACGGGCCGCAGATTTTAATTTACCATACGCATTCGCAGGAGCGGTTCGCGGATTCTAAGGATGCCTCGGAGTCCGTCGTCGGCCTGGGCGACCGCCTGGCGGAGCTTTTGGAGCAAAAGTATGGATACAAGGTGCTGCACCACAAAGGGCGCTATGACCTGCCAGACCGGGATAACGCGTATTCCAGGGCGGCGCCTGCTTTGGAGACGCTGCTAAAGGAAAACCCGGGCATCCAGGTCGTCATTGACCTGCACAGGGACGGAGTAGCGGAAAATACAAGGCTGGTGGAAAAGGTAAACGGAAAAGACACGGCGACGATTATGTTTTTTAACGGCCTTAGCCATACGACGGCGCAGGGGGATATCAGCTACCTGTACAATCCAAACCTTGCGGATAACCTGGCGTTTTCGTTCCAGCTCCAGCTTGCGGCAGCGGAGTATTATCCTGGATTTTCGAGGTTTATTTATTTAAAAGGCTACCGCTATAACCTGCACTACCTTCCGAAATCGCTGCTTGTAGAAGTCGGCGCGCAGACGAATACATATCAGGAAGTGCAAAACGCGATGGAGCCGCTTGCAGACGTGCTGGATAAAGTGCTGTCAGGAGAAAATTAAAAGATTGAGTTTCCCATGTGCCTGTGTTAAGATGAAAGAAACGTTTATAGAAAGAATATGAGGACGCCATACAATGGAAAAACAAAAAATGGTAAAAGTACAAGAGCAGGTCATACGCCTTACGGGGGTGCATTCGATCGGGGTAATCGGCGATCCTGGCTGCGAAGGGCTCGGTACCTACAATATGAAAGTATACGCAGGCGCGCTGGAAGAAACCGGAAAGGATGACCTTACGCTGATTGCCGGAGACCTCGTTCCGGCAGGGACGAGACATTATTACGGCATGATCCGTGAGATCACGCAGGTGATTGCCGAAAATCCGGTCTATACATTAAGGGGAAACCACGATACGGGAGAATATACGGACTATTTTGGAGAAAAAAACTATGCGCTGCTTGCCGATGCGTTTGCCATCGTTGTACTGGATAATGCGGCGCGCTCTTTTGAAGAAGAAGGGCTTTCTTTGCTGACAAAGGTGCTTGCGATGGAAGAGGTTGCGCAGGTAATTATAGCGTTCCATATCCCGGTGCCGAACCATTTTATTTTAAACTGTGTTTCAGAAGAGGAATTTTGCCGGCTAAAGCAGGCATATGCGCCGTGGAAGCAAAAAGTAAAATACTTACTCTGCGGACATGTGCATTCGCGGTTCGAAGACCAGGTGGACGGCATTCCGCTGATCTGCACCGGAGGCGGAGGAGCCTGGATCGAGGACGTGTCAAAAGAGATTCGCTCCTGTGACGTAGAGCACCATGTCGTGCACTTTACCGAAAAAAACGGAGCGCTCACATATGAGATTGTAAACCTGCCTGACGACTGCTATCAAAGGGAGCGCCGCGACGGGATTTTAAAGCAGCACCTGGAACAGACGGTTCAGGGAGAGCTGATGGCGCATTTAAAATATCTGATGTTCGCAGAACGGGCAAAGCGCAGGGGAATGCCAAGAATTGCAAACCTGTTTCAGGCGCTTGCCGCTTCGGAGTATTACCATGCACGCAATTTTTACGCGGTGCTCGAACGCCCGGCAGCTTTTATGGACGCGCCTGCTTCTTTTGTAGCAGGAGAACAGTTTGAATACGAGCAGATGTACCGGATGATGCGCGAGTATGCAAAAAAGCACGAGTACCCGCTTGCGGAACAGGCATACGCAGGCGCTGCCGCGGCAGAAAAGGAACATGCGGCGCTGCTTATGCAGGCATCAGATATGGACGCCTTTTCACAGGAAAAAATATACGTCTGTCCGATCTGCGGCTATGTGATGACAGGCGATGCGGCGCCGGAGCGCTGCCCGGTCTGCGGAGGCGCTGGCAGGCAGTATGAGGTGTTTGAAGAAAAGGAAGCGTAGAGATGAATGTTAAGCCGCTGCCGGTCGGGCTGGACAATTTTGAAAAGCTTGTAACAAGGGGCTACTATTTGGTCGATAAAACATTGTTTATCAAAGAACTGCTGGATAAAAGAGGCGATGTCAATCTGTTTACCCGCCCGCGCAGATTCGGAAAGACGCTGAATATGAGTATGCTCCAGTATTTTTTGGAAGATGCAAGGACGCAGGGCGGGACAAAAAAGGATTACAGCCTTTTGTTTCAAGGGTTAAAGATTATGCGGGCAGGAAAGCAGTATTTTTCGCATATGGGGCAGTACCCGGTAATCAGCCTGTCCTTCAAAGCTGCCCGGCAGCCGGATTTTGACCTGGCTTACCGGATGCTTGTAAGGCAGGTTGCAGATGAATTCAGGCGCCACAGATTTGTAATGGAAATCCTGCCAAAAGAACAAAAGGCAAGGTATCAGCAAATGCTCTGGGAAAAGCCGGACAGGGAAAACTTTGGAGACGCTTTAAAGTTTTTGTCTGAATGCCTGGAACAGTTTTATGGAAAAAAAGTGATTGTGCTGATTGACGAGTACGATGTTCCGTTGGAAAATGCCTATTTTGCAGGCTTTTATGAGCCGATGGAAAGTTTGCTGCGTTCATTGTTTGAATCGGTCTTTAAGACGAATGCGAGCCTGGAATTTGCGGTAGTTACCGGATGCCTGCGGGTTTCTAAGGAGAGCATTTTTACGGGTATGAATAACCTGGAGATGATTTCTATATTCAGTAAAAGTTATGATGCATTCTTTGGGTTTACACAAGAAGAGGTAAAAAAGATCTGCGCGGACTTTCATCTTTGCCATAAATATGAGACGGCAAAGGAGTGGTACGACGGGTATGTGTTTGGAAATACGCATGTGTATAACCCTTGGAGTGTGATTCGCTTTGTAAAGGATATGTTAGCGGACGATGCTTCGTTCCCGGCTGCTTACTGGGCGAATACAAGTTCGAACAGTATTGTGCGCACCTTTATCGAGCAGGCGGATGTTGAGACAAAAGTGGAGATTGAGCACCTGATCGAAGGCGGGACAGTGGAAAAGCCGGTGTATGAGGACATTACTTATGATGAAATCTATCATTCTATAGACAATTTGTGGAATTTTATGTTTTTTACCGGATATTTTCGTAAAGTATCGGAACGGATGGATGCAAAGACCAGGCAGGTGTTTGCGGTATTTCAGATTCCAAACGAAGAGGTAAGGCTTATATTCCGCACGAAAATACTTGCCTGGTTTGACGAAAAAGTAAAGGCAAAAGACCGTACGCGCCTGTTTACAGCGTTTGTAGAGCATCACACCGGACAATTAGAAAAGGAAATCACAGATCTTTTGCTTGAGACGATCAGTTTTAACGATGCGTATGAGAGCTTTTATCACGGATTTTTGCTGGGGATCTTGTCAGGGATGAAAGGGTACCTTGTCAAATCAAACCGGGAAGGCGGTACCGGGCGCAGCGACTTGTATGTCAAGCCGCTGACTAGGCGCAGGGAAGCATTTGTACTGGAGTTTAAGGTGGCAAAGAAGTTTCGGGAGCTGGAGCAAAAAGCACGGGAAGCACTGCTGCAAATCGAAGACAGGCAGTATGTACGGGAGCTAAACGACGACGGCTATGAAAAAGTGGCACGGTATGGGATTGCTTTTTTCGGGAAAGACTGCGTGGTAAGGATCGCGGAAGATGGGGCAGAAGGCATAAAATAGAAAAAACAGCAGATGAAGGGGAAGCGACAATGTATGATGTTATCATAGCCGGTGCAGGGCCGGCTGGTTGTACCGCAGCAAAAGTACTTGCAGAAAAAGGCTATCGTGTCTTGCTTGTGGAAAAGTTTAAGATGCCGCGCTATAAATCATGTTCCGGCATTTTAATCAAAAAGACGATGGCGCTTACAAATCTTTATTTTGGAGCGCCGGTACCGCAGAAGGCAATGTGTACGCCGGCGGACAACCGGGGAATGATTTTTACCAATGATCTGGGAAAAGAATATCGGTTTGAACAGGAAGGGTGCAATGTCTGGCGCAGCCAGTTTGACAGTTGGCTTGCGGACAAAGCCAGGGAGAGCGGCGCTGTGGTCAGGGATGATACGATTGCGGTATCCTGTGAAGAAGAAGGAGGCTGTGTGCATGTTACGCTGCGTGGAAGCTGCCTGCAAGGCAATGCGTTAGGCAGGGCACTTGCGGACGGTAAAAAGACGTATATAGAAACAGCCAGGTATTTGCTGGACTGCGAAGGGGTGGCAGGGATGTTAAAGCGTAAGATCATAAAAAATCCGCCAGCCTGCGTCACTACATTCCAGACGTTTTATGAAGGCAGCATCTGTCTTGACCCGCATTATTTCTATGCGTATTTGCAGCCGGAGCTGTCTGGCTATGATGCATGGTTTAATGTCAAGGACGGGATGCTCGTTTTTGGAGTTGCCGTTAAGGATACCGGAAAGATCCGGCAGTTTTATGACCGTTTTCTTGCCTATATGACAAAGAACCACGGGCTACATATTGCAAAGCGGGTAAAATCAGAAAAATGGCTGATGCCGCATATCCGTCCGGGCTGCTATATTGATTATGGCGTTGGGCGCGTGCTGTTTGCCGGAGAAGCGGCAGGGTTTTTAAACCCTATGGGCGAGGGGATCTCTGCGGCAATGGAAAGCGGCTATTGCGCAGCGTGCGCCCTGGCGCAGCATTTTGAAAATATGGAGATGCTCTATGCGGATTACAGGGAGCGCACGAAGGAGCTGTGGTCGTATATGATCCGGCAGTGGAGCCTGGTTGGAAGTATGGCAGGGACTTTTTCAGAGATGGAGTAAGGAGCGGGAGATGGCAAACGCGGGTAGCAATTATATTTTGATGCATAAAAATATCCCGGTTGTACAGATTGGGCTGGATGCTGCTACAGGTGCGGTGCTTTCGGTTGGTACGGTATACCAGAAAGCACATGTGCCTGTTGGGATTTCGCTGCATCACGGATCGATAGACCGCGGCGCACTCAATGCCTGGTGGCGCGGGAGGGCGATCCCTGCAAGCCGTGCCGGGATACAAGGGGTGCTGCAAGCGATGCAGATTGCGGACACACCGCTTTTGCTGGAAAAGTGCCTGGGGCTTAGCTTGTCTGACCAGTATTGGATCTGTCCTGCGGGGGCAGAAATGATGTGGGAGCAGGTAAACTTTTTTGAACATCCATTTTCCGAAGATGTAGGAAACCTGCTGTTTGGAAAGCCCACAAAAAGTGCACAGGTCAGCCTGATGTCGCCGGATAACACATCGGACGGGTGGCTTAGGAAAAAATGGATTGTTACAGGCGGCAAACGGTGCCTGTTAAAGGGTGGGAGCGGCGCGTCCTGGCAGGAGCCGTATAATGAAGTATTTGCCAGCCGCGTAATGGAGCGCCTTCACATCCCGCATGTGTCGTATGGGCTTGTGATGGTGGACGGTTATCCATACAGTATTTGTGAAGATTTTATTACACCGGATACAGAGCTTATTCCAGCATGGTATGTGATGCAGACAGTAAAAAAGCCAAACCATCGTTCCTTATACGAGCATTACCTGCACTGCTGTGAGCGCCTTGGCGTGCCAGGCATTCGCGAAGCGGTCTGGCAGATGCTTGTGCTGGATTATTTGATTGTCAACGAGGACAGGCACCAGAATAATTTCGGTGTCGTACGCAGGGCGGATACGTTGGAATATCTGGGGGCTGCGCCGATTTATGACAGCGGGACTTCCTTGTGGTTTGACAAGCCTGCGGCAATGATCCGTGCCAGCGCGAAAGTTTCCTGCAAGCCTTTTAAAAGCACCCATGAGCGGCAGCTCCAGCTTGTGCAGGACTTTTCCTGGCTGGATGTTTCTGCGCTTTTAGATATAGAAGAAGAGTTTCGAAAGATCGTCGAAGGGTCGGTCTTTGTGGATCAGGTACGGTGCGATGCCATCTGCAAAGGGCTGCGTGAACGGGTGCGGATGCTGGAAGATGCGGCGCGTGCTTTAAAAACACAGGTTTTTGTAGACGATGTGCAGCTTGATCTTGGAAAGGATATTGCTTATGGTGGACAGGTCAAAAAAGAAGCTTCCGATTGGGATTGAAGATTTTGAAAAGCTTCGAAAGAACGGCTATTATTATGTGGACAAAACAGGACTGATTTGTGAGCTGCTGCAAAATCAGGCGGAAGTAACATTGTTTACCCGCCCAAGGCGTTTTGGGAAATCTTTAAATATGAGTATGCTCAAGCATTTTTTTGCGCTGGGTTCTGACAGGGAGCTGTTTGCAGGACTTGAAATTATGCAGGAAGAGGAACTTTGCGGGGCATATATGGGGAAATTTCCGGTGCTTAGTTTTTCCTTAAAGGATATTGATGCGGAATCTTTTGATACGGCGTTTGCGATGGCAGCGATGATGGTGAACCGGGAAGCGGGGAACCACTACTATCTGTGCGAAAGTGAAAAGCTTACCCAAAATGAAAAACAGGCGTTTTTGGAACTGCTGGACAGAAAAATGGACAAAGCTGTTTTTTGCGGCAGCCTGGAGCTGCTGTCACGGCTGCTGCAAAAGCATTATGGGCAAAAAGCCGTGGTCCTGATTGATGAATACGATGTGCCGCTGGCGAAAGCACATGCACAGGGCTACTATCATGAGATGGCAAGCCTTCTGCGCGTTTTTTTTCAGCAGGGGCTTAAGACGAATACAAGCTTGCAGTTTGCCGTCCTGACAGGATGTATGAGAGTTTCCAAGGAAAGTATTTTTACGGGACTTAACAATATCCATGTGCTGACGATTGCGGATGTGCGCCTGGATGAGTGTTTTGGATTTACAGATCAAGAGGTGATGGAGCTGTTGGGCTATTATGGCATGTCTGAAAAATATCATGTGGTAAAAGAATGGTATGACGGTTACCGGTTTGGGGATGTGGAAGTATACTGTCCCTGGGATGTGGTGAATTACTGTGCGCTTTTGTGCTCCGATGCGGATGCGCTGCCGGAAAATTACTGGGCAAATAGCAGCGGAAACGACGTGGTCAGACACTTTTTGCGAAAAGCAGGAGAAAGCAGTTCGATCAAGCGTGAGATCGAACGCCTGATTGCCGGGGAGCTTGTTACAAAGGAAATCCACCAGGAGATTACCTGGCGTGATATGTACAGCTCCATCGATAAGATCTGGAGCGTGTTGTTTATGACCGGTTACCTGACACAGCGCGGAAGGGGCGAGGGGCGCAGCCTGCGTCTGGCAATTCCGAATCTGGAGGTTAGAGAGATTTTTACGACACAGGTGATGGAGCTGTTTAAGGAAGACGCAAAACAGGATGGAAAGGCACTGGACGGTTTCTTCGAATAAGGAGGCAGGAGAGGGGTATGCGGATATCCTGGTGGAAATGGATGACGACGATGAGCCGGTTGGCATGATTATCGAGGTAAAATATGCACATGACGGCAGCCTGGACGCCGCGTGTCAGGCTGCGCTGGAACAGATTCAAAACAGGAGGTATCACGATGCGTTTTATCATGAATCTGTTAAAAAGGTGCTGAAATACGCAATCGCCTGTTATAAGGATCAGTGCAGGGTGCTTTTGGCAGCAGATTTGTAGCCGGAGGCGGAGCCGCTTACGATTCTTCCGGTTACATTTGCACAGGGCTGGACGACCAGGCAGGATGCGGCGCAAAATATGCAGTAAGCAGTTAGAAAGGAAACAACTATGACAAGTCAGACTTTACGGGAAGCACGCAAATACGAAGAGGCTTTGGAACAACGAATCCAGGCAGACGAACGCCCGGCGTTTCATCTGTCTGCGCGGGCGGGATGGATGAATGACCCAAACGGGTTTTCCTGGTATCAGGGGCAGTACCATATGTTTTACCAGTACCATCCGTATGACTCCCATTGGGGGCCGATGCACTGGGGGCACGCGGTAAGCAAAGACCTGCTGCACTGGGAGTACCTTCCGGCTGCATTGGCACCGGATGCGCCTTATGACAAGGACGGCTGTTTTTCAGGGAGCGCGATAGAGCTTGCGGACGGCAGGCAGCTTTTGATGTATACGGGAGTGGTGAAGGAACAGCAAAAAAACGGGGAATTTCTCGAAGTCCAGACACAGTGCCTTGCTGTTGGAAACGGCGTGGATTACGAAAAATACGAGAAAAATCCGGTGCTGGATGAAAAGGATCTGCAAAAGGGCTTTAGCCGGTTTGATTTCAGAGACCCGAAAATCTGGAAAAAGGCGGACGGCACTTACGGCTGCGTGATCGGAAACCGCCCGGCGGACGGCAGCGGCCAGGTGTTACTGTTTCAAAGCCCGGACGGGTTTCACTGGAGCTATGTAAAAGTACTGTGCGCAAACAACAGCCGTTTTGGGATGATGTGGGAATGCCCGGATTTTTTTGCACTGGACGGTCATCAGGTGCTTTTAACAAGCCCGCAGGATATGCTGCCGCAGGGATTTGAGTACCACAACGGCAACGGCACGCTCTGCCTGATCGGAGACTACGAGGAAAAGACGGACACATTTACAGCACAGCACAGCCAGTCGATTGATTACGGAATAGATTTTTATGCGCCGCAGACCGTGTTATCACCGGACGGCAGGCGGATTATGATCGGCTGGATGCAAAACTGGGACACATGCGGCCTGCGCACCTCTGAGCATCCGCTCTGGTACGGGCAGATGAGCCTGCCAAGGGAGCTGTCCGTAAAAAACGGCAGGCTGTATCAAAATCCGGTACGGGAGCTTCACAGCCTGCGCGGCGCCGGGGTCAGCTACAAGCAGGTGCCTGTAACAGGTACTGTCCGCCTCGAAGGCATCAAAGGACGCAGGATCGATCTGGAGCTTTTGATTCGTCCGGGCGAAGGGGAACGGCTGTACCGCAAATTTGCCGTCCGTTTTGCACAGGATGAAACATACTACACATCGTTAAGCTTCCGCCCGGAAGAATCCGTACTTAAAATCGACCGTAAGTTTTCCGGCTCCAGGAGGGCGATTATCCATCAGCGCAGATGCCTGGTAAACCATACAAACGGGTGCTTAAAGCTGCGCCTGATTTTAGACCGCTTTAGCGTGGAAGTATTTGTCAATGGCGGGGAACAGGTGATGACGGCGACGATGTATACGCCAAAAGAGGCGGACGGGATTTCGTTTTTGGCGGATGGGGCGGTTTGTATGGATGTGGTGAATTATGAGCTGATTGAAAGGTGATAGGGTCTGTTTGAATTGCTTTGGTAAATTTTTATTAGGAAGGGACGCTGGGAGCGGAGATTGGCACGCCCTGGCTGCGTACGGTCGCGGCACCCCTGGTTGTTTTGCAGAACACTAAGAGATTCTAACCTTGATGAAATAGCATGAATGGCTCAGAATATTTTTTTAATTAAGTTGGCGTTCAGCCAGATTTAATATCAGCTATTAATAT
>Ga0137308_100154_pt1 | contig 128868 bp, 114 predicted proteins | sample Inofrocosms_June_FD_97181 | JGI IMG/M metagenome (GOLD analysis project Ga0137308, IMG submission 97181) | Mouse cecal microbial communities from Vienna, Austria - N-Acetylneuraminic and N-Acetylglucosamine D2O microcosms_June | ecosystem: Host-associated > Mammals > Digestive system > Large... | reverse complement strand
GCCACAGGAACACAGCCAGGAGTTCTGGTGATTTTGCTGATTGTGTTTCTTCTGGTCTTCCTGACGGTGAATATATTTGATTTCTTTCAGCAGCGCGCCCGTCTCCTGGAATTGAAATCTATTCTGGATGGGCTGGATCGTAAATACCTGTTTACGGAGTGCGTTCCGCCGCCAAAAGGACTTTTTGAACGGCGGCTCTTTGACCTGGCCCGCCTGGCTGGCCGCAATATGACTGGTGCGGTATCTGACGCCCAGGCATCCCAAAGGGAGTACCGGGAGTATGTGGAACGCTGGGTGCATGAGATCAAAGCCCCTATCACCGCCGCCCGCCTCATTTGTCGGGAGTTGGACGGGGGAACCCGCCGGAAACTCATAGTGGAACTCAGTCAGATCGAGGCCCATGTAGAGCGGGCATTATTCTACGCCCGTGCGGAGAACCCGGAGCAAGACTGCCTGTTCCGGCAGATAGAGCTTGAAAAAATCGCAGCTCAGGCGATTGAGAACCACCGTTCCCTATTGATCCAAAACGATATTCGGGTAGAGATGGAAAATATGAACTGTGCCGTCTATACCGACGAAAAATGGGCGGTCTTTATTTTGGGCCAACTGCTCCAAAACGCTGCCCGCTATCGGGGACCGGAACCGATCATCACCCTTTCAGCCAAGCCTCTTGGGAGACAGACCCAGCTTATTGTTCACGACAACGGCATCGGTATCCCGGCGCATGAACTTCCCCGTGTGTTTGAGCGTGGCTTTACCGGCAGCAATGGACGGATTCGAGGAGGCTCTACCGGCATAGGTCTGTATCTGTGCAGGAAGCTGGCGGTTTTCCTGGAATTGGAACTGCGCATGGATTCACAGGAGGGGGCTGGAACTACAGTAACGCTGACTTTTCCCGCAAAGGAAAACCTTACAAAATTGTAAGGTAAATCAATATGACTTCGATACAACGGCCTTCGCTTTTGGTGTACTATAGAGCCATAAGCAAAGGAGGCAAACGATATGCTGCAAGTACAAAACATTGAAAAATATTACGGAAGCAGAAACAATGTCACGCAAGCCTTGGATCGAGTAAGCTTCAATGTGGAGACCGGGGAGTTCCTGGCCATCATGGGTGCGTCAGGGAGCGGAAAAACCACTCTGCTCAACTGCATCTCCACCATCGATACCATCAGCGCTGGGAAGATTCTCCTGGACGGGGTGAGTGTAGCCGACTTGTCCGAAACCGAACTGGCCAAGTTCCGTCGGGAACGGCTGGGTTTTGTCTTCCAGGACTTTAACCTGCTGGACACCCTCACCATCGAGGAAAACATCGGCCTGACCCTCTCCCTGAATCACCAGGACCCTGGAACGGTCCAGAGCCGGGTCCGGGATATCGCCCAGAAGCTGGGCATCACCGACATCCTGCCCAAGTTTCCCTATCAAGTGTCCGGGGGCCAGAAGCAGCGCACCGCTGTCGCCCGGGCTATGGTGGCAGGACAGTCTTTGCTGTTGGCAGATGAACCGACTGGGGCGTTAGATTCCAAAGCCTCCAAGAACCTGCTGGAGATCATGACTACCATGAACCGGGATATGGGGGCCACCATCCTCATGGTCACTCACGATGCCTACAGCGCCAGCTATGCCAAACGGGTGCTGTTCCTGAAGGACGGACGGGTGTTCAACGAGCTGCTCCGGGGGGATCGAGGACGGCCTGTATTCTATCATGAAATTCTGGATGTTCTTGCTGCGTTAGGGGGTGATGTCAGTGACATTATCTAAGCTGTCCCTCCGAAACGCCCAGAGGCAGGCCAGGGATTATCTGGTCTACTTTGTCACCGTAGTCATGGCGGCTGCCTTGCTGTACGCCTTCAATGGCCTGGTGTTCTCTCAGGAGGTTCAAACCCTCTCCAAAAGCCTCTCCAGCCTGCGCATGTTCCTCGTCCTGGCAAGCATTGTGGTGGTGTGCGTCTTTGGCTGGCTGGTGAGCTATGCCACAGGTTTTATGCTCTCCCGCCGTGGCCGGGAGCTTGGGACTTATCTGCTCATCGGCCTGACCAACAAGCAGGTGGCCCGTCTGTTCTTCATGGAAAACTTAGTCGTTGGCGGCTGCGCCCTAGTGCTGGGGGCAGCTCTGGGCAGTCTGCTCTATCAGATGCTGCGGGCCATTTTATTCGCCCTGTTCGGTCTGCCTTACCAGTTTGCTTTCGGCTTCTCCCTTCCCGCACTGGGGCTGTCGGTGGCCTATTTTGCCTTGATCTACCTCTTTGCCCTGCGCCGGAGCCGCAAATATATCCGCAGGGCGAAGATTCACGACCTGATCTATGTTGATCAGGTCAACGAGGGCATGGTCATTCAGACGGGTAAAATGCGCCGTTGGATTTTTTCCGCCTCCATTGTGCTGGGTGTGGCCGGAACCTGTCTGCTGATGGCGGGAGGGTCCATCTTTGGCATCATTGGGGCGGGGTGCGTGACTGCGTTCCTGTTCAGCTTCTTTCTTAGCTTTGCCTCCGGTGTTCCTGCCTTTTTTGAAAAACGGCCCAGCCGGAAATATCAGGGGCAAAACCTGCTTGTGTTCCGCACTCTCACCGCCAAGCTGGCCACTATGGGGATGCTCATGGCCATCATTTCCCTGATTTTCACCGCCACCCTCATCTCCGAGGGAGCAGGGATGATGTTCCGTGGACTTTTCGAGGGCCGGGCGGCAGAGAGCGGCTGCTTTGATCTGTATCTCGGCAGTGAGGACGGCACACCCCTCAGCCAGGACTATTTCAGCTACATCCGGGCGAATATCCCGGTGGAACAGTCGCTAAACTACAGCGTTTACCAGACTGGAGACAGCCGGGTTCTGGACTATGTGGAAGAAAATGAGAAGGACTATTTTCGTTACTATGAGCGGGATCAGGTGCTGCGGTACAGCGACTATGCGGCGCTGCGGGCCATCGCAGGATATTCGCCGGTGGAGCTGGAGCCGGGGGAATATCTGATCCACTGCTGGTCCTATCTGAAAGAGCATCTGGCAAACTATCCCCAGCCCCTATCCGTTGGGAGTGCCCAACTGACCCTCGGCGGGGTGCATACAGAACATCTGATGCAGGACTACAACGCAAGCAATGGGACACAATTCGCTCTTGTCGTGCCGGACGATGTTGCGGAGGGCCTTCCGGTGCATCACTATGCCTATGCGGCAAAGACGACCCAGCCGGTGACCCTGGAGCAGTTCTACAGCCTATACGAAATCCACTACAGACTGGGGGAACAGGATCTTACGCGGAGCTATGACACCATCCGCGCCAAAGCGCTGGAGAAGTCAGACGCGGCGGCCTGGACCGCTAACACCGCGTTCCCCCTGTTCTACCTGGCCCTGGCCCTCACTATGGCCGCCGCCACCATCCTCACCATCCAGCAGCTTAGCGAGACAGAACGGTACAGGCGTCAGTTCCAACTCCTGCAAAAGCTGGGTATGGACTCGCGAGAGATGGCAAGGACTCTGCGAAACCAGTTCGCCATTTACTACGTCCTGCCTGCCGTTCCCCCGGTGCTGATCGGTGCGCCCTTTATCCTTCATCTGGCCAGTTCGCCTGAGCCGGGGGTGATGGTAGGAACGAACAGTCCTTTATCCATTGTGACGATCTCGCTGGAGATTTTCTTCCTGATTTACGCAATCTACATCCTGCTGGCTTATACCAGCTTAAAACGGAATGTGATGCCGTCATAGCAGGATTGACAGCCGCAAACGATGTCTTGTCGGTCTGGTTTCTTTCCGATTATAGCATGTGCATGAGTTGCGCCAACCCTCAACAAAATTTTTCCCAAAGGCATTGCTGTCTCCTACAAGGTTCACAAGCAGGTCAGCAAGCCGAAAGCGGACTGGATCAATGTGGAGCATACCCATGAGCCCCTCACAGAACCGTGCGTGCGCCTTTCACGCACACGGCTCCTCATAATAACATTCGCTTTTAGAATAACCTCACATAAATCTTTGGGTGAAATTGTTGCCCTCCGCAAACCTTCCAAATTCAATCAGTCGGCTCTTGCTTTCCTCTAGTTCAAGATTGAATTTCCCCAGCCTTTCCTTCAGTGCGGCATAATATCTCTCCGCGTCTGACTTGTGCTGGAATCCCGCAATAAAATCATCTGCCTAGACCGCCAGAAAGCATTTCCCTTCTGTCTCTTTCAGCACTACAAACTTGTACCAGAGCGTCCGTACCGATATGAATAATCTCACAGGCAGTTCCTGACCCTTTACAGGATCAGGAACTTCTCCTTTACCGTCTTTGCACAATTGTAGGCAAACTCCTGGATGGCCCACTCGTCTCTCTCAGACGGTTCCTGCTGCCTGAAACATTCCAGTCTGGCCGAGAGTGCGTCCCACATGGGAACCAGCTCGCAGGATTCCAGAATATTGATACAGTATTCCGCCGCCTCGAGAATCTCGTCCGTTCCCTTGGCCTTATTGACAAACAGCGTTTCTTCCTTCAGCTGCAGTGCCGCTTCCACGGCTTTCACTGCTTCGCAGGCGTGGCCTTCCCGGTTTCCTCTTGGAAGGATGCGCTCTTTTCCCCTGTTGCGCCGAAATCCGTACAGAGCCGCCACAATGCCCGGGTCTCTCACGGTTCCGTCAGGATAGACGATTCCGTGGATTTCTCCCCAAAACCCCTCAATCATCAGGTTAAACAGAAAGAACCCGCAGTGATATTTTTCACACAGTTCCAGCTCCAGATCATAGGGATTGGCTCTTCCGATGCATCCCGTCTCCGTGTTCAGAACCGGTTTCCCGCCCTGCTCCCTTGCGATTTGTACTGTCATTTCATAGGCCTGCTCCATCCGCCTTCTTGTGGGCAGATAATCGTGAAAGCTTATGACGTCCACGAGATCCGCCGTGGTATCCAGGTGATCCGCCTGCTCATGTCCCACGGTCAACGGCGTATCGTCATCCAGCATGCGGACAATCTCACAGAGCCTGCGCAGATCCTTTACCAGGTTTTCCTTTCGTTCCGGGTATTCCTGTTCGGATGCCATCCGCAGATAGTCATTACAGAGGGGCTCGTTGCACACATCCCACATAAGGATTCCCGGTTCCCCTTTCAGACGCCCGATCATGGCTTTTGCGTACTGCCGCCTCTTTTCCCATTCCTCTTTCGAGCTCTCCCGGTATTCTTTTATGAAATTCCCGTTCCAGAAGATGGGCATGGTCCGTATCCCCTTGTCCGCACAGCTTCTGACAAACTGCAGCATCCTCTCCTCATATTCCTTTGGCGCCTTTTCCCACTCCTCCTGGCTCATCCAGAAGCGAGCCGCATTCAGATTCAGCCTTTTGGCATAGTCCAGCTCCTTTTCCATTTCCGTAAGGCTCTGGCCCTTCTTCGGATTGTGACATACGCCCCTGATATCGCTGTAGTCTCCTTCTATCCTTTCCTTCCATGTCTTCATAATCTCTTTCTCCTTGCTTTCATCCCTAGTGGAGCGCCGCAAAACGGTGTATGAGTGTTTATCGCTATCTTGCAGCGCTCACAGCTTTCCCTTAAAGACTGAGGTTTGCCTCTATCCCCTCAAAATTTATCTTGCGCACTTCCCCGCTTTTCAGATAGACGACGGTGGTTCCATATGCTCCCACACGGGCCCCGTCCTCGTATTCGATCCGCTCAACAGAAAAGAGCTCCTCCTCCGTAAAATCCTCCCAGCTTTCCTTTGTGATCACCTGGGAGATCAGAAGATAGGGATCCAGCCCTCCATACTGCTTATTGCGCTCTGTCCTTGCAAACACTACCACGGAATGTTCGGAATCCGGATTGCTGCCCGTACTCTTTATGGTTTTGATCTCGTCCCATCCCTCATAGATAGTCATTGCCATCTGCTTTTCTCTTCCGGTAAAATCCTTTCCCTTCAGTATAATGGCTTTTGCATCCTGCAGCTGTTTTTCCTCGATCTTTGTACCGTTGTCCGGAAAACCGTAGGAACCGAGGGTCAGGGAGACCGGCCAGCGGATCAGGCGCAGCTTATCCACGCGCAGGATTCCGCAGGGCACGGGAAAATCCGCCAGGTTCACAGCCTGTATCCAGTGAGTCTCCGCTCCCAGCTGATAGCCAAAGAACTGTCTTCTGTACAGAACCCCCTCCTTCTGTCCGCACCAGAAGGTCGCATTTGCCTGTACGAGCTCTCCCCGTTCTCCCAGCACATACTGCTGGGCCTCCACCTCGCCTTTTCCTCCGGTTGGCGTGGCCTCCCAGGGATACTTGGTATTGTAACAGAGCTTGGAATAATTCCATATGCCGTGGAGGTCATTTGCCTCCTTCACGACCTTTCCGGTCCGCAGGATCGTCTCCCCGTTTGCCTTGTGATTGGTAAAGCACAGCGCCGGCCCCTGCAGAACAGTCTCCTTCACCTCATTTTCCCGAAGCGTCTCCCAGGAACCGTTGTTCTCCCTGGCCGACCAGAAGGGATGCTCCTTTGGATAATACAGAGAAAGGAAAGCCTTTCCCAGCCAGAAGGGCGATTCCGCACAGGAATATCCCTGCACGAGAGGGGAAAACTGGCCGTAGAAGCCAAGAGACGGAATTCCCCCCGCAAGGAAATCCTCACGCCCCAAAAACTGCATCAGAGAACCGGAGGCAATCCTCCTGGCCCGCCCGGGATCCACCCGGGAATCCCCAAGGCAGAGATTACCCGAAAAAGCGCTGGTGGCAGCATTCCGGTAAATATTGCTGCGCCCCCACATATTGGTGCAGCCTTCCTCGTCAAAAAAGTCGCCGTAGGTCTCCATCAGCCGGTTGGAGTGCTCCTCGAACTTCTTTGCGAGCAGCGGCTCGTTCTCGTAGCCATACCAGAGATTCCACAATGGCGCATACACATTGAATGCCCAGCAGGAATAGTAGTCAAAGCACTGGCCATCCCGGTACCAGCCGTCTCCCACATAATAATTGAGGATCGCCTGGGCGTGCTCCAGCATAATGGCGCGGTCAATGGGATAGCCCTCGCTGTGAAGAAACGCCATGTCCAGCATGTTGAACAGCCGCCAGTTCTGCGGCACCGTACTGGCATGAGCAAAACTCAGAAGCAAATGGGCGATGGTATCCTTCTCCTGTTTGGTGTAGGTGTTCCAGATCTCATCTCTGACAATCCACAGGCAGATCACCAGCGCACAGGTTTCCACCGTCTGCTGGAAGCTTCTGGAAGGATCGGTGCTTCCCGTCATCCGCATCAGCTCCTCATAGGTTCCCACAAACAGGGGATCCGAGGGCGTACAGACCCGGAGCACCTGGTTTTTGTAATATTCCTTCAAAGAATAGCCGCAGACCGTAAGGGACGGATTGTCGTGAATCAAGGGAGCCGCAATAAAAAAGCTGCGGCACAGCCCCTCAAAAACCTCTGCCTTTCTCTGGCTTTCCTGCTGCTCCAACGGAGCATCCAGATGCGGGTAAGTAATTTTCATCTCCGTCCGCTTTGCGATAACGGGATCCTCAAAATTCCGAATATTCTGAAAGATTCCGGTAAGCAGGTATTCCCCCGCCTCCAGCCAGCTGTCTCTGGTAAGTCCTGTATAGGGACTCAGCTCATAATCTGGTTTTTTGGGTTTAAATATCAATTTTTGCTCCTTTCCGTGCCGGTCAATCCGCACTGTAAATCTGTCCTTCCTGCGCCTTTCCTGAAAATCACAAGGTCTTCTTTACCCGAAGGATCACGCTTCCGAAGGGCCTCAGTTCTCCCTTCTTATCTCCGAAAATCACATCCCCCTGCGGCAATTGAACCTTTACCTCATACCTGTTGTAATTCTGTACAAACCAGTACACAAAGTCCTCATTTTCCCTGCTGCAGATCTCCACGCCCTCCGGAATCTCAAGGTTCCACCCACTGGTTATTCCCGCCTCCGCAATCAGATTTTCATACAGGTCATCATAAAATTTCTGTTCCATGTCGGCGCAGATATAATAAGCCAGACCCTTTCCGCAGGAATTGCGAAGCAATGCCGGCTCTCCTGCATAGAAATCTTTTCCATATACCATCAGAGGCCGGGCCCCCAGAGGACTTACCAGCTCGCAGAGATATTTGCAGGCATACCGCTCCTTCATGAAGGAAAGCCAGCCGGGCCTGCCTGCTTCCGGCTCCAGGGTAAGCGCTGCATTCTCCTCCTCGTCATAGAGACCGTCGATCTCCAGGGCCCGAAGGCCGAACACATCCGTCAGATCAGCGGGACGCCCGCCCAGAAAGCATCTGTCGTTCTCGTCCACCACGCCGGACCAGTAGGTCATGACAAAGGTTCCGCCCGTTTCCACAAAGCTGCGGATTTTTTGCGCAAAACCCGGACGGAACAGATACTGCATGGGTGCGGCCGCAAAACGGTAGCCCTCAAGGGATGCTGACTGGTCTATGATATCCACATTCAATCCAAGCCTGCGAAGGGCCCGGTAGGACTTATCCACACATTCCTCGTAATGAAGCCCCTTATTCCTCGGTCCCTGTGCATTTTTCATCGCCCAGAGATTATCCCAGTCGTAGAGGATGGCCACCCGGGATCCCGTGGTGCATCCCGCAAGTTCCCCGAGCTTTCCCAGCATGCGCCCTACGCCGCAGACCTCCCGGAAGGTTCTGGTATCGCTGCCGCCATAGTGATCGATCACCGCCCCGTGAAATTTCTCCGAGGCTCCCCGGCTCTGCCTCATCTGAAAGTACAGCACGCCCTGAGAGCCGTGGGCAATGCTCTGGAGAGACGACGCCTCCAGCATTCCCGGCTTCTTCAGCTTGCTCACACTCTGCCAGTTGGTAGATGAGGGGCAGGACTCCATCAAAAGAAAGGGCTTTTTCTTAAGTCCTCTCATCACGTCATGCCAGAAGGCCGTATCCCTGGCCGTATCCCACTCGCTCTCCTTGTGCCAGAGAGGATAGCTGTCCCAGGAGACCAGATCCACCGCCCCGGCCAGCTTCCCATAATCAAGCCCCTCAAACCGGTACATCATGTTGACCGTCGTGGGTTTGTCCGATCCGCCCTCATGGATCGCCCGGATCTCCTGCTCCACAAAAGAAATCGTCTGATCCGTTACAAAGCGCTTCCAGTCCAGATTCAAGGCCATCAGGCTGCTCTCCCCGATTGCGGAAGGCGCTTCCACCTGATCAAAGCTGTCGTAGGTATGGCTCCAGAAGGTAGTGCACCACCGGTCATTCAGATTCTCAATAGTCTGATATCTTTCCCTCAGCCAGTTTCGAAACGCCGCCTGGCAGAGACCGCAGTGACAATCCCCTCCAAGCTCGTTCGATATGTGCCAGAGCTTCACTGCCGGATGCGCTCCGAACCTCTCCGCCAGTTTGCGGTCGATCCTTCCCACCTTTTCCCGATAAACAGGAGAGGTCAGGCAGTGGTTGTGCCTGCCGCCAAAGAGCTGCCGCTTTCCCCTCTCATCCACCCGCAGCACCTGCGGATACCGCTCTGCCAGCCAGTGCGGTCTTGCGCCGGACGGCGTCGCGAGAATCACGGAAATCCCCTTCTCGTACAGCTTGTCGATTCGCTCCGCCAGCCAGTCAAAATCATAGATTCCCTCCTTTGGCTCCAGCTTTGCCCATGAAAAAACGCCAAGCGTCACGGTGTTGATCCCGGCCTCCAGGAATCGGTCGATATCCTGCTCCAGAATCTCCGGCATGGCAAGCCACTGCTCCGGATTGTAATCCCCTCCATGCATCAAATACGGATCCCTCATTGTTATAACCATGTTCCTTCCCTAATCTGTATTTTTTCTTTCAACACTCTAATTTTCCCCCACATTCCCGGAACCGTCAAGACTTTCTTCTTCCATCTTTTCCAAAACCACCTTCCCCATCAGCTCCCCCACAAGCTCCTTGCCGGGCGGCTTGGTCCCGATGGTTGTGACGGCGCCCGCCGCTGCCGCCATGCACAGCCGCATCTGCCGCTTCGCATCCAGCTTTCTGGTAAACCCATATGCCAGAGCCGCAGCCATGGCGTCTCCCGCACCCACGGTTGAGTGCGCTTTTACAGGCAGGGCTGGCGAAAAAAAGCCGCAATCCCCAAAAAGAAAAAGAGCGCCCTCCGCTCCCATGGAAACCACCGCTCTCTCCACCCCGCTCTCCCGTATGCTCCGGGCCGCTGCAAGAACCTCCTTTCTGGAACACGTCTTTGCAAGCCCTGCATATTCCATCAGCTCCTGAACATTGGGCTTTACCAGCTCCGGCCTTTGCCTGACGGCATTGGCAAAGAGCTCCCCGTCCGCATCCAAAAGCACCTTTGCCCCCTTTTCGTGAACCATGCGGATGATCCGCGCATAGATCCCCTTGTCCATGCATGCCGGTACGCTGCCCGATAAGACAAACAGGGTTTCCCCGCCCGCATATCCCGCAAGCTTTTCCATCAGAAGCTCCTGATGCTCTCTGCTGACCACGGGCCCCGGCTCGTTCAGCTCGGTCACGGCACCGTTCTTCTCAAAAACCTTGGTATTTGTCCGGGTTTCCCCCTCCACACGGACAAAGTCGTGGCAGATCCCCTCCTTAGTCAGAACCGTCTCAATTGTTTTTCCCGTACTTCCCCCGAGGAAACCCACTGCAACGCTCTCTCCTCCCAGGGCCTGGATGGTCTTTGAGACATTGATGCCCTTGCCTCCCGCATCATATTCCACCCTTGTAATCCGGTTGAGGGAACCGGGCAAAAGCCTCTCAATTTCCACGGTCTTGTCGATCGCAGGATTCATGGTAACTGTTACAATCATAGGGATGTCCTCCTTCCCGCCGGGATCATCAGCGAAAGCAGGAAAGCCGCGGCTCCCCCGCTTAGCTTGCCCGCAATCAAAGCGCCCAGAAGCTCCGGCTCCGTACTCACCGTGAAACCGATATGCGCCGCCAAAAGGCTTGCCCCGCTCACAAGGAAGGCCGCATTGGCCACCTTCCCCCTCGCATCCATGTCCTTATACAGGGAGAGTCCGGGGATCACGCTGACCGCCCCCACCAGAAGGCCCGTCATCCCCACGGGATTTATGCCAATCCGCTTCCCCAGAATCTGAAAGGGCTTCTGCAGAATGCGCTTTAAAAATTCGGCCGCCGGAAGACTTCCCAGCATCACAATCCCGATGGAGGATACCACCTCCATGGCCTCAGACAAGGGCGCCATACCCTTCACCGGATTAAACCCGCACATGTATTCCACCGCTCCCAGCACAAGCCCCCCTGTGATCAAAAGGCGGATACCTGCCGCAAAAAGCTCAAAGCCCCGGACCATCTTCTCCGGTATCTTCCACAGCCCCAGCAAAAGCACCAGGGAAAGAACAAGCACCGGAAGATTCTGACGCAGACACTCCCGTGCAGAAATGCCGGAAAGCACTCCTCCCACGAGAAGGCCCACCGGCATGGTAACAAGCCCGAGCATGATTCCCTTTGCAAAAAAAACTCTGTCCTGCTTCTCTATGATTCCCATACCCACCGGTATGGTAAACACGATGGTACAGCCGAATATGGCCGCCGCCACAATCCCCGCATAGCTTCCGATCCGGGGATTCTGCGCCAGCTCCTTTGCCAGCTGGTATCCGCCCATATCGATGGCAAGAAGGCTGCCGAACATCCCCGGATCCGCCCCGATGATCCGATAAAAGGGAATGACGATCCGTCCCAGCGCCCTGGAAAGCACCGGGGCAAGGCACATCATTCCGGCCATGGACAGTGCGGTTGGACCGAGAAACAGAAAGCCTTCCTCAAATTTGGCGCCGTAACCTCTTTTGTTACCCAGCATCCGGTCAATACCGCCGGCCACGGCCCCTGCAGCCATTATGATCATAAGCACCTGGTTCATTCTCTCTCCTCCATGAGCGCCTCAATCTCCTCCACCGTCTTTGGGATAGCCTGCGTCAGCACCTCGCAGCCGTCCCGCGTCACCAGAAGCGTGTCTTCAATGCGAATCCCGATTTTCTCCTGCGGAAAGTACAGTCCGGGCTCCAGGGTGAATACCATGTTCTCTTCCAGACGGTTCTTCGGGCTCTCTCCCACGTCATGGGTGTACAGCCCGATAAAGTGGCCGGAGCCGTGAAGATAATATTGGTCAATTTCTTCTTCCTTGCGAATCATCCCGATCCGGATCAGCTCCCCCGCCATCACCTGCCTGCTGATCTTCTGCAGATCATCCTTAACCTGTCCTGGACGGGCCGCACGGATGGCCGCATCCAGGCCCTTAAGCACGATCTCGTAGAGCTGGCGCTGCCTTTTCGTGAATTTTCCGTTTACCGGAAAGGTTCTTGACACGTCCGCACAGTAATAGCCGCTGCTTGCGCCAAGATCAAACAGGATCATATCTCCGTCCCCGGCTATGTCCGAGTTTGCCGCATAATGCAGGATACAGGCGTTTTTCCCGGCTGCCGCCACGGTGGAAAAAGCATGGCCGCAGCCGCTTTTCTTGACCACGAAATCAAAATACGCCTCCATCTGGTCCTCTCTCATACCCGGACGGATATGTCTTGCCATGTAGTTTACACCCTCTGCGGTGACAGTGCAAGCCCTTCTGTGTTCCCGGATCTCCTCCTCGTCCTTGATCTTGCGCATCTCGGCAAGCGCCTGATAACTGTTGCAGATGGAAACCGCGGGATAATTGCGCTGTATCTTTGCGGCAAACAGCCTCTCCTCATCCTGCTCCTCCAGCTGCTTTTCCTCCAGATCCAGCCACAGGGTATTGATCCCTGCCCGGTTCATAATCCTGCAGATCGTATCGTCCAGCTCGTCCACATAGCGGACCTCGCCGATCCCGTACTTCTCCTTCGCTTCCCCGGTGCGCAGCCTTCTGCCCTCGTAAACCTCCGCCGCCTCGTTGGGACGGCGGATAAAAAGGATTTCCTTTATTTCCCTGTCGCTGCAATAGGCAAGATACACTGCCTCCGGCTCCTCGTGACCGGTCAGATAATAGAAATTCCGGTAGACGGAAAAGGGATAATATTCGTCTCCCGCTTCTCTTTTTGGTTTTCCGGCAAACATCACCGCCATCTGCTTATCCACTAAAAGCTCATAATACAGATCTCTCCTTGACCTGTGAAACTCTCTGCTCAGCACGTCTCTTCCCTCTCATCCTGATCTGTCTTAGCGATCCGGCCCGCCTTAGCGATACCCCTTCTGCATGGTATCCTCGATTTCCTCAATCGTCCTTGGCGTGATCGCCGAAAGATTCTCGCATCCCGCCTCTGTTACCAGGCAGTTGTCCTCCAGGCGGAAACCGATTCCCCACTCCTCGTGATAAATACCGATATCCACACAAAATACCATTCCGGGTGCGATCACCTCCGGCGTCCGGATCACGTCATGCACGTCATATCCCACATGATGGGCTCCGCCATGCCACATATAAGTTCCGATCTCGCTCTCATTTTTCAAAACTCCGGCATCCCTTAACAGCGCACAGTTGAAACGCCTTGCCTCCTTGTCCACATCCGCCATCTTCATGCCCGGCTTTATGATGTCAAACATATGATTGGAGGTCCGCAGCGCACACTGGTACAGGAGCCTCTGGCGCTCATTGTACTTTCCATTGCAGGGCCATCCTCTTGACACGTCGTTCATCAGGTTATCGTACCATGCGCCCACATCGTTCAGCACCATGTCGCCGTCCGCCGCCACGCCCTTATATCCGTAATAGTGAATGCAGAAATTGTTCTTCCCCGCCGAGATAATGGAGGGAAAGGCCGGTCCCTGGGGGCCGTGCTGTCCCAGCGCATAGTCAAACTCCGCCTTGTACTGATACTCATACATGCCGGGTCTGGAAGCCTTCATCATTGCCACGATCCCGTCTCTCGTAATCTTCTGCGCTTCCCTCATGGCCTCGATCTCGCAGGGCTGCTTGATGGTGCGCAGATTCCTTACCAGAACATTCGCATTTTCTATGGAAAGAAAAGGATATTCCCCGGAAACCTTCTGCCGGAAGAAATGGGACGCTCTGTTCTGATCCGAGCCGTCCGCCTTATACAGATCCAGGTAAAGACGCGCATAGTTTCCGCTGACAGCCATGCCATGGAAATCCTTCCGGAAGGCATCCGCATACGCCACGTCCGCAATTCCCGAAATTTCCTCTGCCTGGGCCGCCTTGATGCGCTCGCCCGTCCAGCGCTCCGCCATTTTGTCCGGAGGCAGGATATACACCCTCTCTCCCACGGTGCCCTGCCCGTCCTTCCAGATAAGAAGCACGGACTCCTTTCCGGAAAGGCCGGTCAGATAGACAAAATTTCTCTCCGCATAGAAGGGATAGTATTCGTCATTGGTCTTGCGAAGCTCCGTCCCCGAAAACAGAACCAGAAGGGAATTTTCCTTCATCTGTCCATGCAGCCGTTCTCTGTTACCCTGAAAATATTCTTTCTTCATCTTGGCAAACTCCTTTTTCTTTTATTCTCGTTTCGCTGCAGCCTCATCCTCAAGCCTTGACCGCACCGATCATAATTCCTTTCACAAAATATTTCTGCACAAAGGGGTAAACACAGATAATCGGTATGGTGGCCACCATAACGGCCGCCATCTGCACGCTCTTCTGCGTCACGCCCGACATCAGCTGGGCCTTCTGGGCCAGCGACGCCCCGTTGGTTCCAGAGGTCTGGAACTGGTTCAAAATCTCCACCAGAACCAGCTGCAATGTCTTTAAGTCCATGGAGTTGGTATACAGCCTGGAATCAAACCATGCGTTCCAGTGGCTGATGGAAGCGAACAGCACAATGGTCATGATGACCGGCTTTGCCAGAGGGAAAATGATTCTTGCATAAATTTTCAGGTCGTTGGCGCCGTCCAACTGGGCCGATTCCACCAGGCTCTCCGGAATTCCGTATAGATAGCTTCGGATCAGAATCATATAGTAGACATTCAGCATGGTCGGGAATATGTATACCACGAACTTGTCAAGCAGCCCCAGGTTTTTCAGCTGCAGATAATAGGGAACCATCCCGCCGCTGAAATACATGGTGAAAATAAACAAAAGGGTCCAGAATTTCCTTCCGATCAGCTTTTCCCTGGACAGGACATAGGCCAGCATGGAGGTGTTGAGCACCACCAGAGGCGTCCCGATCAGCGTTCTTGACAGAGTCACCAGGATTGCGTGAAGAAATTCCTTCCGCTGGAAAATCTGCTCATAATTTTCCAGCGTGAACATTCTCGGCCAGAAGTACAGTCCTCCGCGAAGCGCATCCTGCCCGTCGTTGACCGAAATCACGAAGATATTCCAGAAAGGATAAATACACACAATGGAAATAAACAGGATGAACAGAACCTTGAACAGATCGAACAGAAGCTCTCCCACGGTTCGCTTAAATCTCTTTTTGCTCTTCAACATTTTATACCTCCCCTAGTACAGCGACACTTCCGCGTATTTTCTGGACAATTTATTGGTGATTGCCACAAACGCAAAGGAAACTACCGATTTGAACAGTCCCACGGCCGTACCGTAGGAATACATTCCGTTGACAATACCGTAGCGGTACGTATAGGTATCAAACACATCCGAATACTTGATGACTGCGTCGTTTCCCATGAGCAGCTGCTGCTCGTATCCCACGTTCAGGATTCCTCCCACCGCAAGAAGCAGCATAATCATAATGGTCGGAAGCAGGGATGGCATGGTGATAAACCAGATTTTCTGTGTCTTCGTGGCCCCGTCCACCTCCGCAGCCTCGTACATCTCCTGGTCGATTCCGGAAATGGCCGCCAGATAGATGATGGCGTCATACCCGATGTTTTTCCAGGTATTTGCGAGCGCCAGGATCAGCCAGAAATATTTTCCCTCCTGCATAAACAGGATATCGTGATCCGTGATGTGAAGCGCCTGTAAAATGTCATTGATCACGCCGTCTCCGGACAGAAAAGTGACAAACATGTTTGCGGCGATTACCCAGGATATGAAGTAAGGAAGATAGGAGGCTGTCTGGGCCGCCTTTTTCACCTTGTTATTCTTGATCTCGTTCAGGCATATGGCAAAAATGATGGGCGCCGGAAAGGAAAACAGCAGCGTCAGGAGACTCTGGCAGAGCGTGTTGCGCATAACGATTCCAAAATCCGTGGAGAAGAAATACTCGAACCAGTCAAGCCCCACAAATTTGGCTGACAGCATGTCCTGGTAAAAACCTTCTCCTCTGGGAACATAGTTTACAAAGGATATGTACAGACCCGTCATGGGAACGTAATTGAACAGAATCACACAGACCAGGGCCGGAAGCATCATAAGAAACAGATACCTCTGCCGCCATAAGTCGAGTGCCAATTTCTTTTTGCTGCGGTGTGGCGCATACTTTGCCCTGCCCGCTGTCTGTTTTGCAGATTTCATTTTCAAACTCACCCTTTCCCTTCAACAATTCATCTTATCTGCTTCTTATTTTATCAATGCATATCGTCAATTTCTACAATAAAATTTAACAAAGCTTATCAATATCTGACAATTTCTACTCCTCCCGTTCTGCGGGGTATCCTCATGGTGACGCAGGTTCCCTTTCCCCGCTCGCTCTCCAGCGCCACTCCGTACGCATCCCCGTACTGCAGCCGGATCCGCACGTCAATGTTTTTCAGTCCGTATCCGCCGTCCCCGCACTCCAGCGCTTTTCGCACCTTTTGCAGCCGCTCCGGCTCCATTCCCACGCCGTCGTCCTCCACCACAAAGACAAGTTCTTCCTCCTCTGCGAATATCCGGATTTTGATATGCAGCGTGTCCGAATTGTTGTCCCATATGCCGTATTTGATGGAATTCTCCACCACGGGCTGCAAAAGCAGTTTCAGGCAGCTGCAGGAAAGCGCCTCCTGCTCCACGTCGTAGGTAATTTCGATGCTGTCGTCAAACCGGAATTTCTGAATCGCCATATAGCTTTTCAGAAGCTCAAGCTCCTCCATCACGGATAAAATACCCTTCCCATTGTTCAGGGAAACCCGGTAGAATTCTCCCAGGGCCTTGACGCAGCGGCTGGTAAGCCCGTCGCCCTCCATGATGGACAGGGAGGATATGGTGGCCAGGGCGTTATATAGAAAGTGCGGATTGATCTGCTCGCTGAGCAGATTAATTTCACTGTCCTTGATCTTCAGCTGCTTTTCATAATTTTCCTGAATCAGCCGATCGAACCTTGCCCCAAACCTTTTGCTGAAAAGAAAGACGGCGCACAGTGCGATCACGGAGGTCCCCACAAGCAGCAGCATGAGCATCCGCTCCATCCGCTCCGCCTGTCCCATCATGGCCGACTTCTCCTCCATCACCAGCACCTTTATTCCCAGGGCGCAGTCCTGAATAACCAGATAATACGGCCCGCTCTCCAGAAGCCCTTCGTTTCCTGCCGTCTCCCGCCCCACGTCTTCCAGCTTCTCCACGACCTCCTGCGCAAGAAGCTCCTGCGCCATCCTTCCGATATCCTCATGTCTTGGAGAGAGCAGGATCACGCCGCCGTCTCCGATCACGTAAGCCCTGCCCTGCGCATCCCCGTCCCAGAGCTGGTCCGCCACGGCCCCTGCGTCCACCTCAATCTGCAGCACGTTCTGCAGAGAACCGTTTTTGTAATAATTCATCAGCTTCACAAAACACAGATACGGTTTTTCCACCCCATATTTCTGCATGTCCTCCACACCCGCAAGCACGGTGAAGCCGCCGGCCTCCACGGCCTTTTCAAACCATCCCTCCTCAAGCTCCTCCATCCTGTGGAAATAATTCCGGTCTCCCGGCAGGGTCCGGTTGTAGCTGTAGAATCCCATGTCCGGCTTTTCCTGGCACAGAAGCGAGAGCTTCAAAAGAAATTTATCAATGTAGGGATACATGTTTTCATATCCGATCCCGTTGTAATCCGTCATCAGATAGGCGTTGGTATAGTAATCCATATAAATGCTGTCGATCATAATGGAATACCGGTCCGTCCACATGTTCATCTGTCCCTCCAGGCGCTGCGCCTCCTGCCTGATATAGCGGTACCCGTCCTCCACCAGAATCCTCCTAAGCACATGAAAAGTGTACAGATAGGCGATCACAAGTGGAATCAGGCCAAACAGAATGTAAAATCCCATCAGCTTTGCGCCCACACTCATCTGTCCGAACAGCTTTTTTTCCATCCTCACAGCCCCCTGCGCCATTCGTTCGGCGTCTTTCCATAGCGTTTCTGGAAAATAGAACAGAAATAGGACACATTGTCATAACCCACCAGCTGCCCGATCCGTCCAACCCCCAGGGACGTATTTTTTAAAAGGCTGCAGGCTTTCTCCAGACGGTACTCAGACAGATAGGCTTTCACCGTCATCCCTTTGCTGTTCTTGAAGATGCTTCTGACATATCCCGGGGAGAGACCGATCTTTTCCGCCAGCTCCTCGATGGAAACCGGTTCCTTATAATGCTTTTCGATATAGTCCTCCACAAAGGCCGCCACCCTGTGGTTTACATCCTCCTTGAGAGAACAGAACCATTCCAGAAGCTCTTTTACGTATCCCTCCACGCACTGCCGGATCCATACGGCGCTTCCCGCCTCCTCCACAAGGCGGGAAACCGTCTTGCTGCGAAGATACAGACCGTTACGGAATTTTATCAGCTCCTGGTTTTCCACCACCAGCTCCTCGTTGATCTGGTAGCACAGACACACGGCCCCGTCCCGGAAGATCCCGGCGCTCCCGGCCTCGCAGGCTTCAAAGTATTGCCGCATCTTTTCAGCTGCACCCTCCCTGTCCCCCCGGGAGATGAGGGAGACGATATCCCGGCGCAGCCGCCGCAGAAGCCGGTACTCTTCCTCACCGAATTCCTCTTTTTTCCGCACAAAAAGCATCCCGTCCAGAGAAAAGCTCCTGCCCTGCGCCTGATAAAAAACCGCATCCGACACCTGCAAAAACTCCTCCTTAATCCGCCTCGCCTGGAAAAGCCGTCCGGGTGTCTTTTGGAAGACAACGCCAAGGCCGGCTTCCCTCCCGGCAAGCCACAGCGCCATTCGTCCGGCAGTCTCCTCCATGTCCGTCCCCGCCCTTGTCAGGACCAGGATCAGATCCCCAAGCTCAATATAGTAAAACACCTCCGGAAAAGCACGGAAAAACGCCCGGTCCATCTGGCTTCCCCTGCGCCCGTACAGTCCTGCCACGCCAAAGGAAAAATCCTCCTGCCGGATCCCCTTCTTCTGGCAGAAGCGCTCGATCAGAATATCCTGCGGAAGGGAGTCCTCCCTGAAAATACTGTCCAGAAGACGCTCATCCCTGACAGGCACCGGAACCCTGTCCTTTTTCAGGGAATCAATCACTCCCCTGGCCGCCTTCTCGATATCCTCCACCAGAAAAGGCTTTAAGATGTAATCCGAAGCGGACAGGTGAAAGGCCTTACGGATCAGCTCCATATCATCGTACCCCGTGAGAAATATGATTTTGACACCGTGCTCCGGCGCTGTTCCGCTCTCCTTTTCCCTTCTGCGCAGCCGGGTGGCAAACTCGATTCCGTCCATCACGGGCATCCGTATATCCGTAAAAACAATATCCGGATTCTGCGCACGTACCACCTCCAGAGCCTGCTGGCCGTTACTGGCCGTGAAAATCCCGTCAACTCCAAGCTTTTTCCAGTTCACATAGTTTTTCAAAAGATTTAGTTCCAGTTTTTCATCATCCACCAGGCAGACCTTGTACATATACGCTCTCTAATCCTTTCTTTCTCCTGAGGCGGCCTTCCCCTGTAAACAGGCGCTGCCGCATCCCGACCCCTGGTCGGCAATGCGGCAGCTTCGCCAGTTTCTGCGTCTTTTATCTGTGGGAATAAGGCTCTACTCCCCAACGCTCCATCTTTTCCAGATAAGTTTCGGTCATCACGTCCTCCAGCTTTTCAAGCCCGGCTCCCTCCATATCGGAGATCATGGCATCGTACTGGCTCATGCTCTCTTCCTCTGTTGCGGCATTCACCATCTTCGGCACGTATTCGCTGTAGATGTCCTTAACCTTCTGCGCGATCAGCCCCTCCGGCGTGCTGCCTGCAGGCTCTAACCCTGCGTAATAAGAGTTATCATAGAGGTCCGTGTCCGCACTCGCCATGTATGCCCACTGCCAGTCAATGGAAGGCTCGTATTTCGCATCCATATCATAAGGAGTCCCGTCCTCGCCAAATCCGTTCTTTACAAACATCCGGTACTTGCGCACGCCCGTCGCCCGGCCCGTTGCAGCGGTATCCGCGCGGTATGCATCCAGAAACTCCTGAATCGGCTTATGCTTTCCGTCCACATACTCCCAGTGCTCGCCTTCCACTCCCCAGAGTGTGAGGTACTGTCCTTCCTCGCTTGCCATAAAGTTACAGAATTCCATAGCCGCAACCGGATCCTCACAGTTTGTGGTAATACACCAGTCGCCCCAGCCAAGTGTGTTCCTGCTGTTGTAGGTGGTCTGCTCTGCGGTCACGCCTTCTCCCACCACCTTGTAAGAGCGGAAATCCGCATCCTCACCGTCTGAAATTCGCAGGGCCTGATTCGGCCGGGACGCAATCCAGTTGGAATCCACGGTACAGAACGTGTTTCCCTGGGTGATCTTCTCCTCCAGCTGATCCCATCCAAGCGTTACCCAGTCCTTGTCAAGAAGACCTTCCCTGTAAATCTGATTGATAAAACGGATCATCTCCTTAAACTGGGGATCCTTTACCTTGTGCTCAATCCTGCTGTTTGCCGTGTAATATTCCACGACGCCGAACATGCCGTTGAACATGGTCACATCCCACTCTTTTCCCTGAACGCTGATGGGAGTCCCATCGGGGTACTTCGCCTGATAATCCTTGAGAAGCTGAATAAACTCTTCCTGTGAAAAAGGCGTCTCATGGTCGTCCGCCCTCTCCTTGCCCGCAACGTCCACAAGCAGGTCATACTTGATCATAACCATTACGTTGGGGTCGGGATCCAGGTCATACCAGTCGCCAAGGCCGTAGATTCCGCCGTCCGCGGATTCAAAACGAACCAGAAGATCCCCGTACATTTTCTTGATATCCGGTCCGTGCTGTTCGATCAGATCCTTCATGTCAACCAGCGCTCCCGCCTCCTCATAGGCCTTGCGCACGGCGCTCGCACTGTCCAGATACACGATATCCGGATAAGTCTGCCCGGAAAGCATCAGGTTCAGCTTCTCCTCCACGGCCCCCGCACCGTCAATATATTCCACGGTAAAGCCCGTTCTCTCCTTGATCGCCTCCGCAACCGGATCCGTGAAATCGGACACGGTCCCGTGACTGTTAAAAATACTGATGGTTCGAAGCTCCCCGTTCGAGGACGCCTGTGCGCCCGTCTCGCCATCGGCCCCTGACGTCTCAGACTCTGATTCCTGATTTGCCGCATCCGCTGTCCCCTGCTCCTTTTGGACCGGCTCGCCGCTCTTGCCGCCGCATCCCGCAAGTACCAGGGCGCAGGCAAGGGCAACAGCCATCATACGGCTGACTGCTTTTTTCTTCATACTTTTTCCTCCTTAAAAAATAAAACTGTTTTTATTAAAATCCCCACCTAACCGCATCTTCATTCATTCGTATGCTTTTTGATTGGAGGTGATTTTCGGTAAGAGCGATTCATTCTTCCTTTTCGCTGTCGGAAAAGACAAAGCTTTCCCTCTCGATCAGTGTGCAGGGAAGCTCCTGCCAGGCCTCTCCCTCCTCTTTGTTTTGGATCAGGGAGATCATCTTGTCCGCCGCCATTCTGCCAAGCTCCGTTAAGGGAATGCGTATGGTGGTAAGGGCCGGTTCCACAAGCTCACAGGTGTCAATATCGTCAAATCCCATGACGTCCACGTCCTTCCCGATCTGACAGCCCTTTTCCTTGAGGACCTTCATCGCCCCGATGGCCATCAGGTCGTTCATGCAGAAGATGGCCGTAGGCGGCTTTTGCAGCTCCATCAGCTTCCTGCAGGCCGCTCCTCCTGAGGCCACGCCCCACTTACCGTAAGCGATCAGCTCCGGATCCAGCGTAAGATTCGCCTGCATCAGCGCCGTCTGGTATCCCATCAGACGCTTGTATGCCGGGACGGATTCCACAGGCCCGCTGATCAGCCCGATCCTTCTGTGCCCTTTTCGGATCATGGCCTCCACTGCCTGCGTGGTAATTTTCTGGTTGTCCGCATTCACCATGTGGTCTTTTTTGTTCCGGGTGTAGCAGTAGGCATACACCAGGGGCATGTCCGTCTCAAAAAGCCCCGTGATATCCCGGTCGTGCATCCCGATATAGATAATGCCGACTGCGCCCGCCACCTGGAAAATACGGATCTTCTCCCGGATTTCCTCCCGGTAGTTCTCAACGATGGTATAGTCCTGTCCTTCATCGGTCCACACCTTTTCATTCAGATTCAGATCCGCCAGGATGATTTGGTAATTCTCCCGGTCCGCCACCTGATTCACGCCCTGAAGGATATTGCTTACCTGATAGGTGGTCACGTCCTCTGAAATAATTCCTATAATATTCGTCCTGCTTAAACGAAGGGTTCTTGCCGCCATGTTGGGACGGTAATCCAGCTCCCTTGCGACTTCCCTGACTCTCTGCGCCACCTTCTCACTGACCTTCTTGTCACTGTTGTTCAGCACATAGGAAACCGTTGCCGTTGAAACTCCCGCTTTCCTGGCAACGTCCTTAAGCGTCGTCATGCCTGTCACTTCCCCCTTTTCGGTTTAATCGATTAAATATTATATCTGCTCTTTTCGCTCCATCTCATTATATATGGAATCATATTTATGCGTCAATACCATATTATTCACAAGTTAATCGTTTAAATATTGTGCACTTTTCATATTGTGCCGCAGGTTCTCTGTCTATATAATGAAGCCATACGACCACGTTTCCATACCTGCACCTCCATGTCATCTTTGACATAAATTCTCATGAAAAGTACGGTGCAAGTATTCAGTGCATGCACACATGCAGCAAGCTGCATGGCGCATATACGCTCAGCGCAGCAAGTGCGCAGAGCTACCTGTAGGTGTTCTGTTTTCATACTTATTTTAAATAGGAGGATCATCATATGACTTCATCCAATCCTGCACTGTCTCTGGAAAAGCCCATTCTGCACTACGACTTTTCCAGGACCAGCAGCACCATTGTATCGGATCTTTCCCAGTCAGGCTTTGCCGGAGTCATCCGGGGCCACGACCGTGGCGGAGCTTTCCTCAAAGAGGAGAATGTGTTCGGACAGGATCTCACCGTCCTGCATCTGACCGGAGGACCGGCCGGCGGTTTCCTGCAGCTGCCCGACGGCGTCACGGGCAACAAAGAAGGCCTTACCGTGAGCTTTTATGCCATGCTCCACTCCCTTGCAAACTACGGAACGCTGTTTTCCTTCGGAAAAGATCACTGCTTTTATCTTTCCGTGCTTCCGGATGCGGATAGCGGGGAACAGGTTCTGATCTCCCCCGGCGCCACAGGCGGCGGAAGAAGCCAGGAGGCAAGCCTGGAAAAATGGCTCCCCTTTGCCCTGGGAAAGTGGTATCACATCATCCTGACCTTTGACAACGCCCTTCCCTCCCTCTGCACACTCTATCTGGACGGTCAGAAGGCCGGAAGCTTTCCGCACCGCCGCATGAGTTCCCTGGATCTGCAGGACTGCGTCGGCTGTTACTTTGGCTACGGCGAGCTTTCCCGCAACCCGCTTGCCCTTTCCGTTGCGGACATCCGTCTCTTTGGATGCGCCCTTTCGGAGGATGCCATACCCGGCCTCTTCCATATTGCGCCGGATACCAGGCTCTCCCTGGAGGCCGAAAGGCTCGGCCGCCTGTTTGAGCGGCCCCTGTGCGATTTTCCGTCGCTTCCTTCACAGGGATATCTGGGCGCCGCCATCACCTGGCAGAGCAAAACGCCGGATGTGATTTCCGATGACGGAATCTTTATCCGGCCCTGTGCCGGCTCCGTCAGCAAAAAAGCCGTCCTTGAGGCGGCAATCCGCTACGGGGACTGTGTGCGTACCTTCGAATATCCCCTGGAAATTGCGCCTCTGCCATCGGATGAAGCCATCGTTTCCTCGGATCTGGAAAGCGTTTCCATTCCCTTTCCCGGCCATATCACGGAGAACATCCCGCTGCCGTCGTCCGGCCCCCGGGGATCTGCTTTTACATGGAAAAGCAGCGATCCTGACTGTATGGATTCCGAAGGCCATATCCGCCGGCCCGCACCCGAAGAAGGGCATGCAAAAGTGATTCTCACCCTCACGGCATGCTGCGGTGCGTCCAGCGGGATTCGGGAATTCCAGCTCACCGTACTGCCCTGCTATGCCCATCCCCTGCCCGGAAAGCCCTATCTGCCTGCGGCTCCCTTTACCGGCTCTGCGCCCGTCAAAAAGGCCGCACCCGCCGCACCTTACTGCGTGCAGCTTACCGGCAGCGGCGTGTTCCCGGAAAACCAGAAGCGCACTTTGGACTATCTGACTCTTCTCGATGCGGACCGGATGCTCTACAATTTCCGCAGGGCCTTTGGTCTGGGCACCAAAAACGCACTGCCGCCGGGAGGCTGGGAGGAACCGGCAGGTCTCCTTCGGGGGCACTCCACCGGACACTTTCTGTCCGCCCTGGCCTTTGCCTATGCGGCCACCAAAGAGGAAACGTTCCGCAGCAAGGCCGAATACATGATCCACGAGCTTTTCTCCATGCAGCAGATCTGCAAAGGCGCCCCTGCCTCCTTTCAGACCGGCTGCGCCCCCTCCCATGCGCCCCAGTCGCTCTGGAGCAGGGAGCCCGAAAAGTGGGGAAAAGGCTTTGTCAGTGCCTACTCACCGGATCAGTTCGCACTTCTGGAACAGTTCACCCCCTACGCCACCATCTGGGCGCCTTACTACACGCTGCACAAAATTCTCGCAGGCCTTCTGGACTGTTATGAGCTTCTGGGAATGGAGGACGCCCTTCGCTGCGCCGGAGGGATCGGAGACTGGGTCTATGAGAGGCTTTGCGTTCTCCCCGAAAAGCAGCGGGCCAAAATGTGGAAGATGTATATTGCGGGCGAGTACGGCGGCATGAACGAATCCCTTGCCCGCCTGTACCGGCAAACTGGCCAAAAACGTTATCTTGAGGCGGCGCAGATGTTTGACAATCCCGGCGTGTTCGATGGGCTGATCCACGGAAGGGACACCATCAGCGGAATCCATGCCAATCAGCACATTCCCCAGATCATCGGCGCCCTCCAGGAATTCGAGGCCACCTCAGATCCGAAGTACTATGTCCTTGCCAGAAATTTCTGGGAGCTTGTGACGAACCACTATATGTATTCCATCGGAGGCGTGGGACGGGGAGAGAATTTCAAGGAGCCGGACGTTCTTGCCGGAAACATTGAGGGGGCAAGAAACTGCGAGACCTGCGCCACCTATAACCTGCTTAAGCTCACCGGAATGCTCTACCGCTATGCCCCTGACCACGGCGTGTACATGGATTACTATGAGCGGGCTCTGGTCAACCACATTGCGGCGAGCCAGAACCCGAAGATCCTTCCGGGGGCCCATCAGAGAGTCACCTACATGCTGCCCATCGGCCCCGGTGCGAGGAAGGAGTACGGCAACGACTACGAGGATTTCACCTGCTGCCATGGAACCGGAATGGAAAATCACGTCCGCTATACGGAGCAGATCTACCATACCGGGGAGGATCAAAGCCTTTACGTGAACCTCTTTCTCTCCTCCCGCTATGACTGGTCGGAAAAAGGCCTTTCCGTCATACAGGAATGCGATTTTCCCTCCACGCAGAGCAGGCTCATCTTCCACACAAAAGAAAAAGCGGACTGCCGCCGCTTAAAGCTCCACATCCGCATCCCCTACTGGTGCCGGGACACCTTTGCCCTTAGCCTGAACGGGGAGGCGCTGGGCCGCTGCGGAGGAAAGGAGAGCTATTATATGCTGGAGAGGGATTTTGCGGACGGGGACGAGCTGCTCATCTCGCTGCCCTACGCCCTGCATCTGTGCTATACGGGCGATTGCCGCGAGGGGCTTCCCGCCGCAAGCCTGATGTACGGGCCCCTGGTGATGAACGGTCTGAGCGAACAGAAGGAATGGATCACGCTGCATCTTCCGCCTGTTCTGGAGAACGCCTTTGAGATTGCATGGGACAGGGGGCCGGTTCTTCTGTATGACGACCTGAAATTTATCCCCTCCTATCAAACTCACGATACGGCTTACCATACCTATTTTAAGATTGATCTGTGTTAGAAAAAGAAAAGAGGTGACAGCGTTTTGTCTGTCTCCTCTTTCTTCATCAATCCCCTGATACGCAATCACACAAAATCAAACAGACTGATCTGGTTGGACTCAGGGAGCCTGCCCAAAAGGTTCAGGCTGTCCATCAGATCAACCACGGTCTTCGACACCTTGGTTCTCTGCCGGAAATCATCCTTGGAGAGGAAGGGACCGTCCTTTGCCGCCTCCACAATGGCGTCCGCCGCCGTCTCGCCCAGCCCGTCAATGCTGTTTAGAGAAGGCATCAGCTTTCCGTCCACGATCTGGAAGTTTCTCGAATGCGCCTGAAAAATATCGATAGGCACAAAGTCAAATCCCCTGGCATACATTTCCTGCACGATCTTCATGTCGCGCAGGGCCGCCTGCTCCTTTTGGGAGAGGGTATCCGCCCGGTTCTTGTAATCCGCCATCACATTTTCCAGATGCTGCCGGCCCCGGCACATGATCTCGTAGGAGAAAGCCTTGGCCCGGATGGAAAAGAAAGCCGCATAATACGCCAGCGGATAGTTGATCTTGCAGTAGGCGATACGCCACGCCATCATCACATAGGCCGCCGCATGGGCCTTTGGGAACATGTACTTGATCTTCTTACAGGACCAGATATACCAGTCGGGCACACCTTTCTCCTTCATGGCCTCCTCCCACTCCGGCTTTAGGCCCTTGCCCTTGCGCACGCTCTCCATGATGGTAAAGGAAAGGGCGCTGTCAACCCCCTTACTGATCAGATAGATCATGATATCGTCGCGGCAGCAGATACAGGAGGAGATATCCGCCGTGCCCTCCAGAATCAAAGTCTGGGCATTGCCAAGCCACACGTCCGTCCCGTGTCCCAGACCGGAAATCCGGATCAGGTCGGACAGGCTCTGGGGCTTCGTATCCAAAAGCATCTGAATGACAAAATCCGTACCGAACTCCGGTACGCCAAGCGAGCCCACCGGACAGCCGTCGATCTGATCCGGCGTGATCCCGAGGGCCGATGTGTTCTGAAACAGGGACATGACCCGGGGATCATCCAGAGGGATCTTTGTGGGATCAATTCCGGTAAGATCCTGCAGCATACGGATCATGGTGGGATCATCATGTCCCAGAATATCGAGCTTTAAAAGGTTATGGTCTATGGAATGGTAGTCAAAGTGAGTGGTTACGATATCCGTGGTCATGTCATTGGCCGGGTGCTGCACCGGCGTAAAGGAATTGATATCCTCCCCCACGGGAAGCACGATAATGCCTCCGGGGTGCTGACCCGTGCTGCGCCTCACCCCCGTGCATCCCAGCACGATCCGGTTGATTTCGCAGCCCCTCTTTCGTCTGCCCCGCTCCTCGTAATAATTCTTCACATAGCCGTAAGCCGTCTTATCCGCCAGCGTTCCGATGGTTCCCGCCCGGTAGGTCTGGCCCGCCCCGAAAATTACCTCCGTGTACTTATGAGCCTTGCTCTGGTACTCGCCGGAAAAATTCAGGTCGATATCCGGCTCCTTGTCCCCTTTAAAACCCAGGAAGGTCTCGAAGGGAATGTCAAAGCCGTCCTTGACAAGAGGCCTGCCGCAGACAGGGCAGTTCTTGTCCGGCAAATCGCACCCCGCATTTCCCGCCCTGGCCTTGATTTCGGGGGAATCAAAATCATAATAGCGGCACCGGGGACAGCGGTAATGGGCGCTTAAGGAATTTACCTCCGTGATTCCCGCCATGAAAGCCACAAGCGACGAGCCAACGGATCCTCTCGAGCCCACCAGATAGCCGTCCTCCACAGACTTCCACACCAGCTTCTGGGCGATTATGTACATCACGGCAAAGCCGTTGCTTATAATGGAATTCAGCTCCTTTTCAAGCCGCTCCTCCACGATCTGCGGCAGCTCCTCCCCGTAAAGCTCGTGCGCCTTGCTGTAGCAGATCTGCGTCAGCGTCTTGTCGCTGTCCGGAATCACTGGCGGACATTTGTCCGGACGCACCGGGGAGATCACGTCGATCTGGTCCGCAATCTTATTTGTGTTGGTGATCACCACCTCCTGGGCTTTGTCGCTTCCCAGATACTCAAATTCTTTGAGCATTTCCTCTGTGGTGCGCAAATAGAGCGGCGCCTGCTGGTCTGCGTCATCAAAGCCCTTTCCCGCCATGATAATCCTCCGGTACACCTCGTCTTCCGGATCCAGAAAATGCACGTCGCAGGTTGCCACCACGGGCTTGCCGAACTCCTCCCCCAGACTTACGATGCGCCGGTTCATATTCTTGATATCCTCCATATCCTGAACCGCAGGGATCCGCTCGGAGGCTATCATAAACTGATTGTTTCCAATCGGCTGGATTTCCAGATAATCATAGAAATTTACGATTCTCGCAATTTCTGAATCTGACTTTCCGTCAAGCAGAGCCCGGTACAGCTCTCCAGCCTCGCATGCGCTTCCCAGAATCAACCCCTCCCTGTGCTTCATCAGCAGGCTCTTTGGAACCCTTGGCTGTTTGCGAAAATAGGTAATGTGGGATTCTGATACCAGCGTATACAGATTTTCCCGCCCTATGTTGTTCTTTGCAAGAATGATGGCATGATAGCTGGGAAGCCGTTTTACGATATCCGCACTGGATGCCCCCAAAGCGTTCAGCTTTGCCAAGGTATCCGTCCCTTCCTGCCGCAGCATGGGAAGGAACCTGACAAAGATCTCCGCTGTCGCCTCCGCATCATCCACCGCCCTGTGATGGTTCTCCAGGGACACGCCCAGGGTCTTTGCCACTGCGTCCAGCGTGTGCTTCGCCTGATTGGGAAGAAGGATTCTCGCAATTCCCACCGTATCCACATAGGTAAATTCTCTTCCGATTCCTAACCTCCCGGCATTTTCAATGATAAAGCTCATGTCAAAGCCCGCATTGTGGGCCACCAGCACCGAGCCTTTGCAGAACTTGAGAAATTCCGGAAGGACTGTTTCGATCCCCGGGGCCTGCATCACCATCTGATCATTGATTCCCGTAAGCTTTTCGATCTCAAAGGGAATGGGCACCTGCGGATTGACAAACGCAGAATAGCGTTCCACGATTTCTCCGCCCGACACCTTCACGGCGCCAATCTCTATGATCCGGTTGTTTACCGGGGAAAATCCCGTGGTCTCAATATCGAAGACCACAAAGTCCGCATCAAAATCCTGGCCTTTGTCCCCTGTCACAATCTCCTTGAGATCGTCGACCAGATAGGCCTCCATCCCGTAGATAATCTTGAAGAAGTCCTGCTTATCCGGATTTTCCTCTCCCGCTTCCCTGCGCTTTGCCTTCTCCGCCTTCCACAAGTCCTCCCAGACATGGTTTGCGTCCGGAAAGGACTGAACCACTCCGTGGTCCGTGATGGCAATTGCCGGATGTCCCCACTTGTAGGCCCGCTTTACGATATCCTTGGCCTCGGACACGCCGTCCATATCGCTCATCTTTGTATGGCAGTGAAGCTCCACACGCTTTCTTGCGCTGTTGTCATTCCTGGAGGTGGTGAAATCAGCGATTTTCTTGATCCCCACAAGGGAACCTACTGTCAGCTCGTTGTCAAACCGGTCGATCATGGTGACGCCCTTAAGCTTCACAAAGCTTTCCGGCTTTAGGCCTGATTTAATCTCCTCCACCTGGTCATTGCGCACAAAAAGCTTGATGGTCATGGTATCCGTAAAATCCGTCACATCAAACATCAACAGGGTCTTCTCGTTTTTGAGCTCCCTGCTGTCAAAACGGATGATCTTCCCCCTTATGACCACCTCGCCGATCTCGCCTATGATATCCTCGATGGGCATGGCCTCCTCCTCGATGTCACGTCCGTATATGACATCCGGATTATCCGAGCGCTTCACAGGACGCACAAATTCACCCTTCTTAAAGCCCCGTCTCTCTCTCTTCTCAAACCCGGATCCGTTTGCTGGACGCAATGTCCCGCCGCCCTGGCCCTGGACAGAGACCGCAGGATTCCCCTCTCCGCTCTTTCCTTTTCCCTGCTGTTCCTTCGCCCTTGTGTTCTGCATGGCGGCTTGTCCGCCTTCCTTCTGCCAGTCCCCGGTCCCGGCATCCGGGGACGCTCGCCTGGCTCTCGCCACAATCTCCGCCACCTGTCCCGCTATCTTCAGATCATCCTCCTGCCGATTGAGATCCTCCTGTTTCTCCTTGTAGCCGAAAGAGACACTGACCCCGAACCCGCAGCGCTCATTCAGTATTTTTTCCAGAATCCTCACAAGCTCGCCGGCCCGTTCCCTGGCCGGCACCGTATCCTCCAGGGTAAGCTCCACGGTATTTTCCAAAGGGTAAGACAGATCCGCCTTCTTAAAAAGGCTGTATTCCACGGGACTGTATGCCTTAAGTTCCAAAAGAATGCTATCCCGGTAAGCATCCATCAGCTTTTGGGGCGTATACTGGCTGGAAAGATGAAACCGCTCATAAAGCTTCACCCGCACGCTGTGCCCTGAGAAAAACTGTTTTTTGATCTGCTGCTCCACCTGAAAAACATTTTCCTTCCGGATCAGATGATCACTGATAAAAGTAACCCGGATCAGCTCCCTGCTCTTAGTTGCCGATACCCTTTCCACTGTGGCTCCCTCAAAGAGGGCCTGATCCTTTTTATCCAGTTTCAGGCTTGGAAACACCTCAAAAAACTGCTTTCCCATTTCGTTTCATCCTTTCACTCACGCCTTCCAGTTGTCCAACTCCTCTTTCAACACCGCAAGAAGTTCTCCCTCCGGAACCTTCCTGATAATCTCGCCTTTCTTGATAAGAAGTCCCTCGCCGATTCCTCCTGCGATTCCGAGATCCGCCTCTTTGGCCTCGCCAGGCCCGTTCACCACACAGCCCATAACGGCGACCTTGATATCCAGCGGGTAATCCGCCACCAGCTTTTCCACCTGATTTGCCAGGCCGATGAGGTCAATCTTGGTCCTCCCGCAGGTAGGGCAGGACACCACCTCAATTCCGCCCCTGCGCAGTCCAAGGGTTCGCAGAATCAGTCTGGCGGACTTGATCTCCTCCACCGGATCTCCCGTGAGGGACACCCGGATGGTATCGCCGATCCCCTGATTCAATATGAGGGCAAGACCGATGGAGGACTTGATATTTCCGCTGATCAGCGTACCGGCCTCCGTGATTCCCACATGAAGGGGATAATCCGTGTGCTGTGCCAGAAGCTCATGGGCCCTTACGCACATGAGCACATCCGATGACTTGATGCTGATCACAAGATTTTGATAATCCAGCTCCTCTATCATACGCACCTTGTCGAGAGCGCTCTCCACAAGCCCCTGGGCCGTCACGCCGTGGTATTTCTCCACAAGCTCCTTTTCCAGCGAACCGCTGTTTACTCCCACCCGTATCGGTATTTTGCGTTCTTTTGCCGCCCGGACCACGGCCTCCACCTTATCCCGGCCTCCGATATTGCCCGGATTGATGCGGATCTTGTCCGCCCCGTTTTCCATTGCGGCAATCGCCATTCGATAGTCAAAATGAATATCCGCAACCAGAGGAATGTGAATCTGCTTTTTGATTTCCGAAAGTGCCTTCGCCGCCTCCATCGTGGGCACCGTGCAGCGGATGATCTCGCATCCGGCTTCCTCCAGCGCACGGATCTGCGCAACCGTCTGCGCCACATTCTCGGTTCTGGTGTTTGTCATGGACTGGATCAGGATGGAGTTTCCGCCTCCTATGACCCGCTCCCCGATCTGCACTTTTCTTGTATGTTCTCTTTTCATAAGCCGCCCTCCTAACCGCCGCTTTGCGGCGCACCACCACGCATGAAAGCCGATTGCTCCGCACTTGTACTCCTGCAATCGCCGCCGGTATTCGTATTCCGGGCTATCGCCCTACCTACTCATATCGGCTTGCCCGTCCAATGTCCAGGCTGTGTGCGTAAACACGCCCATCCCCATGGCCGCCGTCCGGGGCTTTCATACTAAAGTATAGTATAACTGTCATGGAAAGGCAATTCAATTCTCTTTTTCGATCAAAAAGACGCGGCTCTCATAGACCGCCCCCTTCTCGTCCCGGGCCATCAGCCACAGGGCAAGCTCTCCCTCCGGCATATCCCGCGCAGGAATGTCAAACCGGATTCTCTTATCCGTCCGATAGACCGTTCCCTCCCTCAGAAGCATCTTGCGCCCCTCGTCATCCCGCATCTCCACCCAGAGCTTTCCGGAATCCTCACGGGCGCTGGCACTTTTGCCCGCAGCTGCTGCCGCAGACAGAAAAAGTGCGAAAATACAGGCCACATAGATGCCGGGAAACTTTTTCTGCGTCAAAAACACGCTTTTTTCCTGTCTCACCCTGACCTTCCGTTCCCGCATATTTCTTAGAAACAGGGCTCTGTATGCAAACGCCGCTCCAAAGTAAAAAAGAGGCATTTCCAGACAGGGAAAGGGGAAATCCGCCGCTTTCACTCCCTGAAGAAAGGGAAGGATCGTGCGCAGCACGGCTGCGAGAACAAGGAGCCTGCCAACTCCCCTGCGGATGAAAAACCGCAGCTGTTCTCCCCACTTCTTCCGTCCGCAATTTAGAAGCGCTTCCCGCAGCTGTTCCATAGACCGATATCTCTCAGACGGATTTCTCCGGGTACATACGCCGATCACCTTTTCCAGCTCTCTTGGGATACTTTTATCATATTCCCTCACAGGGCGTCTTTCCATAAACCGGCTCTGAGGGCTGATTCCTGTGAGCATCTCATGGAGAACCGCTCCGAGAGCGTAAATATCACTCTCTTTCCCGGCTCCTGCGCTCTGCCACTGCTCCGGCGCTCCATAGCCGGGCGTTCCCACTAAAAGCTGCTCCCCTTCCTGCCCGTAGGCTCCGGCAAAAGCGGCGCCAAAATCCACCAGCCGGATCGTGCCGTCTGCCTGGATCATGATATTGGCAGGCTTTAAATCCCGGTAGATCACCGGAGGGTTCCTGCTGTGGAGATAGCCAAGCGTCCGTGTGAGTTCAACCGCCCACCGGACGGCCTGATGCAGCTGCACCCTGCCGGATCTGGCAAGATGCTCCTTAAGAGTAATTCCCTCTATGTACTCCATGACCAGACAGATATTCTCCCCCTCCTGGAAAAAGTCAATGACTGCGGGGAGGGACGGGTGGGAAAGCTTCTTTAACACCTCTACCTCTTTTAAAATATATGCCCTCTCGCTCTCACTCTTTGCGTTTTTACTTACTTTCACTGCGGCGGGCTTGTCCAGATGCAGATCCTTCACGAGATAGACCACGCCCATTCCACCCTCCGCTATGGTTTTTTGTACTTCGTACTTATTGCATAAAATCTGTTTCATCCAAACCGCCTCCTTCCGCTTTGTGTCCCGCACCGGACATACAGGGCCGTGCTGTTGTCTGTCTCCCCCTGCCGGATCCCAAGTCCGGCAAGCTCTTTTAACCGCTTCCCGATCTGTTCCTCTCCTTCGGTTTCCTCCACCCTGAGTATCTCCGCTATGGTGCTCTTGTCAAGACAACGAAAAAAACCGTCCGAGCACAGAAGAAACCCGGCCTTTCCCCGGATTCTTCCCGCACTGAGATCGGGCCTCTGGTAAGGAAAGCTTCCCAGGCACTTCAAAAGGCCGTTTCCTCCATCCGAGTGATCCTGCGTCAGCTGCCGTATCCTCTGATGTCGGGAAAGCCGATAAATCCGGCTGTCTCCAAGATGGGCCACAAGATAATTCCTGCGCCAGATCAACAGTACGGAAACCGTGGCTCCCAGCCTGATCCCTTTTCCCTGCGCATATTGGTTCAACAGCTGATTCGTCTCAAAAAAACAGCGCAGCAGGCAGCGCTCCAACGCCCTCTTTCCCTTTCCTCTCTCAATCAAAGACAATGCCTGATGATAAAAAGTCTCCAACAGCATTTCCACAATAAAGCCGCTTGCCGTCTCCCCCTCCGGCAATCCTCCGATTCCGTCGCTGACCGCCGCAAGAAGAACCCTCCCTCCTCTCGTATATACCTGTTCCAGAACAAGGGAATCCTGATTTTCCTCTCTCCTGCCCTTGTCCCAGTAAACACCGGATACCAATCTCAAACTTTTCCTCCTTCCGTTCCTTCGTCCTGTAAATGCCGTAAATCGGGAATATGCGGCGAACCGCCGCAGAAAATATCAGATTATCTCTATGAATGCATTATAGACCGAAACAAAAAAAGAATCCATTGTACAAAACCGCCAAAACGATAACTTTGTCAATTTTGTACAGGATTCTTTAGGGATTTCTTTATTTCATCCGAAAAATTTTGATATATCATTAAAGAAAACAAGAACCATGAGCACCATAAGGGCCATCATCCCGCCTAAATGCACCATTCCTTCCTTCTCCGGCGGCACCGGCTTTCCCCGCACCGCTTCCACCAGCAAAAATACCAGCCGTCCGCCGTCAAGCGCCGGAAGCGGGAGCAGATTTATAATCCCAAGATTGACGGAAAGCAGCAGCACGAAGTTGATCATGGAGAGCACCACGCTGGATACGCCGTAATTCTTGGCCTCGTCGTAGGTATCGTCCACCGCCTTTACGATCCCCACAGGGCCCGATACATCCTGCCTGGTCAGCTGTCCCCGCACCAGCATGGAAAGACTCTTGAAGGTGGACTGCACCATATATTCCATGGTATAAAAGGCATACTGGAAGGTCTGCGGGACACTGCAGTCCAAAAACTGACCGCTGGTGATTCCCATGTAATATCTTCCCTCCGCCTCATTCAATTGGGGATTTACGGTCGTATGGTACCTCACACCGTCCCTCTCATAGACAAGCCGGATCGCCTCCCCCCTGTTTACAATGGAAAAGAAGTAAACCTGGTTCTGAAGATGGACGCTGCTTCCGTTCATGCTGCAGATGACATCGCCTTCCTGAAGACCGGCTTGCTCGGCGCCGCTGCCCTCGGAAACGCTCCGAACCACCGGGAGAGTCACGCCGCAGGCCCAAACAAGAATCAGGGCCGCCACAAAGGCCACCAGAAAATTAAACAACGGCCCCGCAAACACCGTTGCGATCCTTGCAAAAACGGGCGCATTAGGAAAGGCTCCCTCCGACAGCTCCCCCTTTTCTTTTTCCAGGCCGTCCTCACCCTCAAACACGCAGGCGCCTCCGATGGGGAAAAGCTTCAGAGAATATTTGGTATCTCCTCTCGTGAAAGAAAAAAGGCTGGGCCCCATTCCGATAAAAAACTCCACCACGTGAATGCCGTTCTTCTTTGCCACAAGAAAGTGCCCGAGCTCATGGGAGACGACCACAACACAGAATATGATGATAAACAAAATGATCGATACTGCCAAATTCTGAACCTCCTGTATAACTATGCTAAAACTGACTGCTATGCCCTGCGGCTGTCAATGTAATCATAGGCCTGTGCCTCCGCTTCCAGGATCTGCTCCACGGACGGCTCCTGTACGGGTTTATGATTCTCCATGGCCCCCTGAATCAGATCATAAATTTCAAGGAACCGGATTTTCCGGTCAAGGAAAAGACTCACCGCCCTCTCGTTTGCCGCATTGAGCACGGTCGGCATGCTTCCCCCGATCCCGGCCGCCTCATAGGCCAGCGCCAGTCCCCGGAACGTGTCCGTATCGGGCTTTTCAAAAGTGATGGATGCCAGCTTGAAAAAGTCGACCCTCTCTCCCTCCATAGGCCTGCGATCCGGATAAAACAGGGCGTACTGGATCGGAAGCTTCATATCCGGAAGCCCCAGCTGGGCCATGACTGCGCCGTCCTCGTATTCCACCATGGAATGAATAATGCTCTGGGGATGCACGATGACCTGAATGTCTTTTGGCTCCACACCAAAGAGCCATTTGGCCTCGATCACCTCCAAACCCTTGTTCACAAGAGTCGCAGAGTCCACCGTGATCTTCCGCCCCATGGACCAGTTCGGATGCTTCAGGGCGTCCTCCACCGTGATGTCCGAAAGCTCCTGTCTCTTCTTTCCCCGAAAAGGTCCACCGGAGGCGGTGAGAAGTATTCTGCTTACCCGCTCATGCCGCTCGCCGTTCATGGACTGGAAAATAGCGCTGTGCTCACTGTCCACCGGAAGAATGGGAACCTTTTTCTTCTTCGCCAAAGGCATAATCAGATGGCCTGCCGTCACAAGGGTCTCCTTATTGGCAAGGGCAATGGTCTTTCCTGCCTCGATTGCCGCAATCGTAGGCCTTATTCCTATCATTCCCACAATTGCCGTTACCAAAACCTCCATTTCCGGAAGCTGCGCCATGGCAAGGAGTCCCTCCATGCCGCTTTCAATCTTTACCGGAAGATCCTTCGTCCTTTCCCTGAGCTCGTTTGCGGTGCTCTCCTGCCACATCACACACAGCAGCGGACGAAACTCCCGGATCTGTTTTTCCATAAGGGACACATTGCTTCCCGCCGCAAGAGCCGTCACCTGCAGATCCGGATTGTTGCGGACAATCTCGAGAGTCTGGGTTCCAATGGAGCCTGTGGATCCCAGAATTCCAATTTTTTTCATATATTCCCCCATTCTTGCCAATGGCCCGCAAATTTGGGCGTAAGCACAAATTTCTCTGTGAAAAATTTATTTTTTACAGTATTTCTCCATTCTATCTGATAAAAACAAGCACCAGCAGATAGATCATGGGTGCCGTAAAAATCACGCTGTCAAAACGGTCCATTACCCCGCCGTGCCCGGGAATCAGCTTTCCATAATCCTTGATTTCATGGTTTCTCTTGATTGCGGAAGCCGCAAGGTCGCCAACCTGGGAGATCACTGCCCCGAAAGCGCTGATCAGCACAAAAATCCAAGTTATCTTCTGATGCGGGATCACGGATTCCACCACAAAATATCCATACAAAGCCCCCACAATGGCAGACCCCGCAACACCGCCGACAGCGCCCTCTATGGACTTTTTCGGGCTGAGCCTTGGAACCATCTTGTGCCTGCCAATCAGGATTCCAACCGCATAAGCGCAGGTGTCGCAGATCCAGGAGCTGATAAAAATCATCCACACAGAGTAAATCCCATAGGGAAGGCTCCTCACAAGATAGATACAGGACAGCATCACGGGAGCGTAAAGCGCATTGAAGAAGGCGCACATCACCTGCTCCGCCCGGTATCTGGGATAGCTGAACACATACAGGATCATAAACGCAATCAGGAGCATAAGCAGCACGAGAAACAGCCAGATACGGTCATTCGAAAACACCATGAGCAGATAGTAGGCGATAATCCCGCCGTAGCCCACCGCCTCAAGGCCGTTTACCCTGCCGTCCTCTCCCAGAGAGCAGGCCTTCATCAGCTCCCTGTAGCCCACCAGGGCCAAAAACAGCAGTACCGCCGCCAGCACCAGGCCTCCCTTCAGAATCGTAAACAGCGAGAGAACCACCAGCACCAGACTGCTTGCGAGTCTTGTCATAAACATGATTCAGCCCTCCCCGATGCGGCCATATCTTCTATCCCTATGATTATATGCTTCCACCGCTCTCAACAATTCTTCCTTTGTAAAATCAGGCCATGCCACATCCGTAAAATAAAATTCCGTGTAGGCCAGCTGCCAGAGAAGAAAATTAGATATCCGCTGCTCGCCGCAGGTCCGTATAAGCAGATCCGGCTCCGGAAGTCCGGCGGTATCCAGCATGTCTGAGAAATATGATTCCGTGATCTCATCCGCCCGAAGGCCGCCCTCACTGATTTTGAGAGCCATTCTCCTTATGGCCCGGATGATCTCGTCTCTCCCGCCGTAATTTAAGGCAATCTGGAAATGCAGGCCGTCATTCTCCCTGGTGGATTCCTCCAGCTGGGCAATCCTGTTTCGGATATCCTCATCCAGCCCCGTCTTGTCCCCGATCACTCTCACACACATCCTGTTCTTTTTTGCCGTGGCAAGGCAGGTTTTCATATAATTGCGAAGAAGCTTCATCAGGGCGTCCACCTCATCTTTTGGCCTGTTCCAGTTTTCCGTGCTGAAAGCATACACCGTCAGATACGAAATCCCCATCCGGTAGGCTTCCTCGCAGATCACCTCCACGGTCTTGGCTCCCTGCACATGGCCGTAATTTCTCGGCATCCCCTTGCTCTTCGCCCATCTGCCGTTTCCGTCCAGTATGATTGCCACATGGTTTGGCATCTTAAGTCCGCTCTGTGCCATCTTACATTTTCCTTTCCATATCATGGCAAAGGGGCAGAACACTGACCTGCCCCTCCTTCTGCCCGCTTTCCTATACGGTAAGAATTTCCCTGGATTTCTCCTCCATCAGCTTGTCCACGTCCTTGATGTAGCGATCCGTGAGTTTCTGGAGCTCGTCCTCAAGCTGTTTTACCTCATCCTCTGAAATTTCCTTGGCGATTTTCTTGAAAGCGTCGTTTCCGTCCCGGCGGATATTGCGCACGGCGACCTTGCACTCCTCGGCTTTCTTCTTCACATCCTTAACCAGATCCTTCCTTCGTTCCTCGGTGAGCTCCGGAAATACCAGGCGGATCACGGAACCGTCATTGGAGGGAGTAATTCCGATATCCGAGGCCAGAATCGCCTTCTCGATATCCTTTATCAGAGATTTTTCCCAGGGTGAAATCTGAATCATTCTCGCCTCGGGAATCGTAATATTTCCCACCTGCTGAATGGGCGTCAAAGTTCCATAGTAGTTGACCCTCAACTTGTCCAGAACATGGGGATTCGCCCTGCCCGCCCGGATTCCGAGATAATCGTTTACCAGGTGGTCGTATGTTTTTTTCATTTTGTCATCATATGCTTTGATTCTCTCGTTCATGCTCTTGTCTTTCCCTCCTATACCGTAACCTTTGTTCCGTGAAATTTGCCCTTCACCGCATTTACAATACTGTTTTCCTCGTTCAGGCCAAATACCCACATGGGCATCTTATTGTCCCTGGCCAGAATGGAGGCCGTCATATCCACCACCTGCAGATCCTGCGTAACCACCTCGTCGATGGTGAGTTCATCATACTTTCTGGCATCCGGATTGAGCTTGGGATCGGAATCATACACACCGTCAATGGACTTTGCAAGCAGGATCACGTCAGCCTCCACCTCGATGGCCCGAAGCACCACGCCGGTATCCGTGGAAAAATACGGATGTCCCGTGCCTCCTGCAAAAAATACCACCGTTCCCTCGTCAAAATATTTGTTGGCCCGATCCTTGGAAAAAAGACTGGTGAAGGATCCACATGTAAAAGGCGTCAGAACCGCTGTCCGCATGCCGACACTCCTGAAAATCTCCGACACATAGATGCAGTTCATGACCGTCGCCAGCATTCCGATCTGATCCGCCTTAGTCCGGTCAATGCTCTCGCTGGAGCGCCCCCTCCAGAAATTGCCGCCTCCGGTAACGATTCCAACCTGAATCCCCTCGTCCGTCAGCTGCTTTACCTGCAGGGCCACTCCTCTTACCGTCTCTTCGTCAAAGCCCGTTTTCTTCTCTCCTGCCAGAGCTTCTCCGCTCAATTTCAGTAATATTCTCTGCATAAGCGCCTCTCTATTTTGTATTCTTGTAATCGTCAAAGAAAGCGGAAGGATTCACATCCGCATAGCACTGGGAACACATACCCTCTACCACGGCCCCGTTGTTGATCTGTACCGATTTGGATTTGATATCGCCCATAACAATCGCCGAGGAATCAAGGATCACGGGCCCCTTCACATCAATATCGCCCTTTACTGCGCCTGCAACCACGGCGCTGCTGGCAAAAATATTTCCGATAATCACCGTGCTCTGTCCCACCTTCACGCTTCGGTTGCTCCTAAGCTCGCCCACAATCTTTGCACCCTCCGCATAGATCTCTGCCGCCTGGGAATTCACCTGAACCGCTCCGGTAATATTCAGCTTGCCCAGAGCCTCCACATTTCCCACAATGCTTCCCCGCACTTCCAGGTTTCCTTCCGTCGCAATATTTCCGTTGATGATGGTGCTTGCCGTCAAAACCGCAACCTCGTCAATGGTATTTTTCTCTGCGGGAAGCTCCTCCTTTGCCGTTTCCTTTACCGGTGCGGCCTCCACGGGAGCCTGTGCGGGAGGCTCCTTGCGGATCTCAATTTCCTCCACCTTGTCCAGCATCCGCCCCAGATCGTCATCAAATCCGTTGACCATCTCCGGATTCTCCTCCGGCCGCGGCACTCTCTCCTCCTGCGCAACAGCAGACTGCTGCTCTGCTTCCTCATTTACCATGGCATCCTGCTGGTCTGCTTCCTCCTCCGGCATCAATTCATTGACTGCCTGAGACAAATCATCCTTTAAATCTGAAAAAAAGCCCATTTCCAAGATCCTCCATTTCTGTAATTATTCATTTGCTTTATTGCTCTCTTCCGTTCCGGACTGTAATAAATGACGTATAGGTTCCGTGTCATCCGTAATGGCAGAAAAACAGGCGTCTCCCCGCAGCCTGACGCCGGAAATAATCTCTGGCAGCGCTTCCACGGTTGTGTGCTTGTCCGCAGCGTCATGCATCAGAATCATGCACCGCCTCTTACCATCCAGCTGGGTAAGGCAGTTCTTCACAATAGTATCTTTTGGAAGCTCATCACTCACCGCATCCCCCGAAGCCGCATTCCAGTCGAAATAGATGATTCCATTCTCGTCAACCCATTCAATCAGCTCCTGCATATCCACCTGGCTCACCGAATTGGAACTGCCTCCTGGAAAACGGTAAAACCTGGGCCATACGCCCGTAACCTCGTACAGATACTCCTGCAGTGCGGTCAGGTCGCTGATAAAATTTTCCCTGGACGCATAAATCTCACTGTAACTGTGGCTGTAGGAATGCATGGCGAGCGTATGGCCTTCCGCCACAATACGCTGATAGGCAGCCTTTGACTGCTCGTCCGTCTTTCCCACCACAAAGAATGTTGCCTTTACGTCATATTCTTTCAGAATATCCAGAATCTCATTTGTATTGTCGCTGGGGCCGTCGTCAAAGGTAAGATACACTTTCTTGATACCACCCTCCGGCTCCCCGCGCACCTCTGCGCTCTCTGACAGATCCTCGGCCTGCGGGCTTCTGTTCGATTCCCGGACCGGAGCCATGGTAAATACGCCCGATGCCTCCGCACTGCGGCTCTTCTCTGCAAGAAGAAGCTCTTCCAGCTCCTTTGCCCTTGCGGAAAGCCCCGCAAGGCGTACTCCCAAAATGATGCAAACCACTGACGGGATCAGAATAGCCGCCGCCGCCATACCCAATATTACCTTCTTCAGGCGGTTAATCCGCTTTCTCCGGGAAGACATTTCTTCCATGAGAACCTACTCCTTCAACACGATTTGCCATTATTATAACACAAGATATCGTCCGGGAAAAGAGTTAAATTTTCCGCAGGGCTATTATTATATTCCGTGACAGCTTTTTGTTGGCCTTTTTCTTTCCGAATGATATTCTTGATTTTAAGGAAGTGATTCTCAGCACCAAAAAAGGGCGGCCACCGTCGAAGCAGTGACCGCCCATGAAAATTCACTTACCGCCGAAAAGTGCGGGGATGAAGTGACTGACCTATTCCGCAATATCCGCGTACATAAAGTACCAGTAGCCGTAAGGGGAATGCCAGGAATCTACGATCTTCTCGCTTTGCAGCCAGAAGTCATTGTAGTAAGCAACCGGAATACATCCGGCCTCCTCCATCAAGATATCCTCTGCCTTGTGGAGAGCCTCGGAACGCTCAGCCGCATCCAGAGTGGTTCTGGATAACTCCATAGCCGCATCATACTCTGCATTGTTGAACTTACCGTCATTGTTTCCGTTTGTGGAGTAAAGCAGATCCAGCATATTGGAAGGATCGCTGTAATCTCCGACCCATCCGTTACGGGATGCGTCATAGTCGCCGTTACGGCGCATAGGCGTGAAGCTTGCCCACTCTACGATTTCAACATTAAGCTCAACGCCAAGCTCTGCCCAGGCCTGCTGCAGGTACTCTGCAACTACCTTGTGATAACCTGCGTCATTGGTGGAGTAGGTAATAGAGGGAAGGCCCTCGCCGTCCGGATAACCCGCATCTGCAAGAAGCTGCTTTGCCTCCTCCACGTTTGCCTCATGGTTTGTGGTGTCAATGTAAGGCTGTCCGCCGTTTGCCTTGTCGATGAACTGGCTTCCGTCCGTGTCAACCCAGCCGGGACCCATGAAGTTGCTTGCCGCTGAGTAAGTACCCTGCATCAGAGTGCCTGCCACATACTCACGGTCAATGGCAAGGCTTAAAGCCTTACGCACCTTAGCGTCCGTGAAGGGCTCCCTCTGGGTATTCACGCTCAGATAGTAAGTACCGATAATGGGATCCACATGGAACTCCGGATTATCGCTCAGGGAAGGGATCTCCTCTGTGGGAACATCCTTGATAAACAGAACTTCGCCGGTCTGGTATGCGCTGTAGGATGCGTTAGCGTCCTCGATCAGGTTCCACTTGATACCGTCAAGCTTGATTGCGTCCGCATTCCAGTAGTTGGGGTTCTTGGTCATCATAATGTAAGAGCTGGGTACCCACTCGGAAACATAGAAGGGTCCGTTGGAGACATAAGTCTCTGCGGCAGTTGCCCAAGCGTCCCCATTTGTCTCAACAGTCGCCTGCTGTACAGGGCTCAGGGTTGCGAATGCCGCAAGGCTGCCAAAGAATGAGCAGGGAGCGTTCAGTGTTACCACCAGTGTGGAATCATCCTGCGCCACTACCTGGAGAGCGTCCAGGTCGCCCGCGATCGCATCCTCATAGCCTGCCACCATGCCAAGAACCGTCTCCGCATAGGGAGCTGCCACATTGGGATCGCATACTCTCTTCCAGCTGTAAACGAAATCGTTTGCAGTCAGGTCGCTGCCATCGGACCACTTAAGTCCTGCTCTCAAATGGAAGGTCCAGGTAAGACCGTCCTCAGATGTCTCCCAGCTCTCTGCCTGGCCGGGAATCAGCTTGCCATCCTTGTCTACTGCCAGAAGGCATTCAAAGGAATGAAGCAGCATGTTGCCGCCGTCTACCGCGCTGTTCAGCGCAGGGTCAATCGTCTCAGGGTTAGGTCCCACCTGTACGGATAAGATCTTCTCCCCTGTGGATGCCGTTTCGCTTTGTGCATCATCTGTACTTTCTGCAGGCTCCTCGGCTTCGGTTTCGGCAGGCTGCGCCGCATCGTCCGCATTGTCTGTGGTTTCTGCGGCATTATCCGCTTCATTGGAAGCATTATTGCCGTTTCCGCCGCAGGCAGTAAGACCAAATACCATGGTTGCCGCAAGTAAGAGTGCAAGTGCTCTCTTCTTCATAATTAGTTCCTCCTCTTAAAATAATTTTTATAAACAATACGGACATGGAAAATGCCCATATGTGTTTAACCTGTTAAGTTAACTGCTCAATATGGTGGCAGGCCGCAAAATGGCCCTTCTCCATCTCCCGCCAACTGGGCACCTCCGCCCTGCAGCGCTCATCCGCATAGGGGCATCTGGTCCGGAACCGGCATCCGGAAGGGGGATTTAACGGACTTGGCACGTCTCCCTCGAGAACGATACGTTTGCTCTCCCTCGCCGTCTTTGGATCCGCTATGGGAATTGCGGAAATCAAACTCTTCGTGTAGGGATGGAGCGGTCTTGTGATCAGCTCGTAGCTGTCCGCAAGCTCCACCATTCTCCCCAGATACATCACGCCGATCCGGTTGGAAATATGCTTTACCGCCGACAGATCGTGGGCGATAAACAGATAGGTCAGCCCCATGTCCGCCTGCAGATCCTCAAACATATTGATCACTTGGGCCTGGATGGAAACATCCAGAGCCGAGATAGGTTCGTCGCAGACAATAAACTCAGGCCTCACCGCAAGAGCCCTTGCGATTCCCACCCTCTGCCGCTGTCCGCCCGAAAACTCATGGGGATAGCGGTTTGCATGCTCGGAGTTTAATCCAACTCTCCGAAGCATCTCTATAATGATATCATATCTTTCCTGTTTGTTTGCTGCCATTTTGTGGACATCAATCGCTTCCCCCACAATGTCTCCAACCGTCATACGGGGATCCAGGCTGGCGTAAGGATCCTGAAATACGATCTGCATCCTTTTGCGGTAAGGCAGCATATCCGCATAGATTTTCTTCTCCACGTCAAAGATCACGTCGCCATCGTATACAAATCTTCCGCCGGTAGGCTCATAGAGCCGGAGCAGGGTTCGTCCCGTGGTAGTCTTTCCGCATCCCGACTCGCCCACAAGGCCCAGCGTCTCGCCCTTCTCGATGGTAAAGGAGACATCGTCCACGGCCTGAATATATTTTTTTCTTTTTCCATAGCCGCCGGCAGGAAAATACTGCTGTAAATGCTCGATCTGAACCAAATCCTTATTCATCTGCGGCTCCCTTCCGTGCGGCCGCCCTCCATCTCTTCCTTCTGGTTCAGCCAGCACTGTGTATAATGAACTCTGTCAAACTGGGTGACAGGCGGCATTTCTCTCAGACAGATCTTCATGCACTCCTCGCATCTCGGCGCAAAGGGACAGCCCTTAGGGGGATTTAACAGATCCACCGGCGTACCCTCGATGGGAATCAGCCTCTCATGCTCCTTCGTGTCGATTCTGGGAATGGAGCGGATCAGTCCTTTGGTATACTGGTGCTTCGCACGATAAAAAATATCGTCAGCGGTGCCATACTCCACGATTTTGCCGGCATACATAACTGCGATTCTCTCGCACATGCTTGCCACCACCCCAAGGTCATGGGTGATCATGATGATGGCCATCCCGAGCTTCTCCTTCAGCTCCATCATCAGCTCTAAAATCTGTGCCTGTATCGTCACGTCAAGCGCCGTGGTCGGTTCGTCCGCAATCAGAAGCTTGGGTTCGCAGGCAAGAGCCATAGCGATCATGATACGCTGTCTCATTCCTCCGGAGAGTTCATGAGGGTACTGCTTCAGGCGCTTATCCGGCTCATTGATGCCGACAAGCTCCAAAAGCTCCCTTGCCCTTTCCTTCGCCTGAGCCTTGCTTTTGTCCGTATGGTAGCGGATCGCCTCCATGATCTGATTGCCCACCGTATAAACCGGATTCAGGCTTGTCATAGGATCCTGGAAAATAATGGATATCTCATTTCCCCTGATTTTGCGCATTTCCTTGTCCGACATCTGATCAATCTGATGCCCGTTAAACATGAGGCTTCCGCCCACAAGCTTTCCCGGATGGGCGGTAAGCCCCATCAGGCTGTACGCCGTTACCGATTTGCCGGAGCCGCTTTCTCCCACGATTCCCAGCACTTCTCCCTCTCTCAGATGAATCGATACATCATTTAAAGCCTTTACCTCTCCCACCGGAGTGAAAAAGGAGAGCCGTTCATTTTTTATATCAACAAGATATTCTGTCATAAATTCCTCATTTCCGCACGATTGTCGTGCCGCTGTCCTAATTCTTCAACTTAGGGTCAAACGCATCCCGAAGCCCGTCTCCGAGCAGATTAAAGCTCAGAATAATGAGACTGATCAGGACTGCCGGAATAAACAGCAGGTACGGATACGTATTCATACCATTGATCGCATCGCTGGCGAGACTTCCCAGAGAGGGAAGCGGAACTGCGACACCCATTCCCAGAAAGCTCAGGAAGCTTTCCGTAAAAATGGAGGAGGGAATCTGCAGCGTTGTGGTGACAATCAGTGTACCGATACAGTTGGTGAGAAGGTGCTTGCGGATAATCTTGCCGTTTCCCACACCAAGGGCCCTTGCCGCCGTCACGTACTCGCTCTCCTTGAGCATCAGAATCTGGCTTCTGACCATCCTTGCCATTCCCACCCAGTAAAGAAGCGCAAACACGATGAAAATACTGATCAGGTTCTGGCCCACTACCTTGACCCATCCAAAGCCCGGAACCTCCTTGAGCGTTTCCAGAGGCGCCTTCAGCGCAAAGGATAAGAGCACAATCAAAAGAATATCAGGAATCGTATAGATAATATCCACAATCCGCATCATAACCAGATCCACCCAGCCTCCGAAGAAAGCCGCAATCGACCCGTATGCGGAACCGATTACCAGAATAATACAGGTGGCGATCAGCCCTACCAGAAGGGAGATACGGCTTCCCATCATGACGCGGATTGCGTAATCGCGTCCCATCTTGTCTGTTCCGAAAATATGGGGAAATACCTTCTCCCCCGCATCAATCCTTGCCTGCTCCTCCTCGGAATACTGCATGGGAGCCAGATTGTTCGCTCCCTTCATCTGCTCCTTGTAGGAATAGGGATAAAAAGCAGGCACAATGAAGGAAAAAATCATTACGACCACGATGACCACGATACTCACCATAGCCACCTTGTTCTTCAGCAGTCTGCGCATTCCGTCCTTCCAGAAGCTCACACTCTCCCGCATGATTACCTGACTCTGCTTCTCTTCCTCTGTTGCGGGCAGAAAATCCTCAGGATTAATCTTCAGTTGAAAACTGACAGGATTCTGTTTCATATTTATACCCATGCCTTTCCCGCATGAGCCCTTCCCATGTGGGAAAAGGCCCAAATACGTAGTCTTAACTCCTTATTTTAATTTAATTCTGGGATCCACCAGCTTATATACAATATCAACCACCACGTTCATAACGATTATGAGAGTGGCTAGAAAAATCGTGGTTCCCATGATCAAGGTATAATCGCGTCCGTTAATCGCCTTGATAAACTCGCCGCCAAGCCCTGGGATTGTAAAAATCTTCTCCACCACAAAGCTTCCCGTCACCGTATATGCCAGCATGGGCCCAACGTAGGTCACAACCGGCAGAACCGCATTTCGAAGCGCATGCTTAAAGAGAATCAGAAATCCCGTAATTCCCTTTGCCTTGGCCGTACGCATATAATCCTGCCCCAGCACGTCCAGCATGGAGGAACGCATCAGTCTCATGATATAGGCCGTGGGATAAAAAGACAGGGCCATAACCGGCATAATATAATGCTTGCCCGATTCCAAACCAATAGTGGGAAGAAGCTTTAGGTTCACCCCTAAAAAATATAGTAACAACGTACAGATCACGAAGCTGGGAACCGCAATCCCGCAGGTGGCAACCACACTGATCAGACTGTCCAGGAACTTGCCTCTCTTAAGAGCCGCAATGCATCCCAGAGGAATACCGATCAGCAAGGATACAAGAACCGAGATTCCTCCCACCCTGGCTGATACCGGAAATTTCATCTGGATGATGGACATCACGGTTCGTCCCCTCTGCTTTAAGCTGTCTCCGAAATCTCCGTGAAACGCATCCCACATATAAGTAAAATACTGCTGAACCAAGGGCTTATCCAAGCCATATTTGGCCTCCAGCGCCGCCGTCGCCTGGGGACTGATCGCCTTCTCGGAAAGGAACGGGCCTCCGGGAACCATATTCATCAGAAAAAAAGTAATGGTCGCAACCGCCCAGATTGTGACGATTGCAAGACCGATTCGTTTCGCAATGTACTTTAACATGGTAACACTCCTTATATAGAATACGTGCCTGCACTTCATGCATACTTGTATACAAAGATTAGTGACAAAAATATATGTAAACTGACGCCTCCACTTTATGACGCACTCACTTTACAACGTTAACATTTTACTAAATTGCACCAAAATTGTCAATTAACATTTTGCCTTTTTTAATAAATTTATTAATATTTAATAGTTATGGAAATAATTCCCCTGTAATTCTGTAAAATATTTCCTTCTTTTTCAGACATCTAAAAAGCCCATGGAAACTCTCCATGGGCTTTGTCTGCTTCATAATCTTTTCTTACATTCCAGCCTGAGCTGCAACCTCCGCTGCGAAATCGTCAACCTTCTTCTCAATTCCCTCGCCGGTCTCAAAACGAACAAACCTCTTGATTGTAAGATTCGCTCCGTTTTCCTTTGCAATCTGGGCAACATACTGCGCAACCGTCTGCTTTCCGTCCTCAGCCTTTACATAAGCCTGCTCCAGAAGGCATACCTCTTTCAGCTCCTTATTGAGACGTCCGTTTACAGCGCCCTCAATCACCTTCTCAGGCTTGCCGGCCATCTTTGGATCGTTCGCAATCTGTGCCATAAGGATCTCTTTCTCATGAGCCTTGTACTCCTCAGAAACATCCTCCGTGGATACATATTTGGGTGAGAGAGCCGCAACCTGCATAGCAAGATTGGTCAGAGCCTCCTTCACTGCATCGTTCACCACGTCTGTCCTGGCATCCACAATAACGCCGATTCTTCCGCCGCCATGTACATAGGAAACCACACAGCCTTCCTCTTCCACGATCTTCTCGAATCTTCTGATATTCAGATTCTCGCCAATCACCGCAATCTTGTCAACCAACGCTTCCTTCACCGTCTTGGACGTATCCTGATTCCAGCTCTCCGCAAGCAGGGCGTCAATGTCAGACGCATCGCTGCATACGGCCTGCTCCGCTACCGCTGACACAAATTTCTGGAACTCCTCGTTTTTAGCCACAAAGTCTGTCTCGGAATTCACCTCGACAACTGCCGCCGTCTTGTCGTCCTTTACCACCACATAGCAGAGACCTTCCGCAGCAATCCTTCCTGCCTTCTTCTCCGCCTTTGCCTGTCCGTTCTTCCTAAGGAACTCAACAGCCGCATCCATGTCGCCGTCCGTCTCACCGAGAGCCTTCTTGCAGTCCATCATGCCTGCGCCGGTCATTTCTCTTAACTCTTTTACCATTGCTGCTGTAATGTTAGCCATCTTATTTTCCTCCAATTATTCCGAATCTGTCTTTTTTTACTGAACGTCCGCCGCAGCCACTTCCTCAATGTCGGAAGGCTCCGCATTCTGTTCCGCTGCCTCCGCCATCTCGGCAGTCACCGCTTCCTCACCCTGATTTGCCTCGATCACGGCATCCGCCATCTTGGCAACAATCAGCTTTACGGCCCTGATTGCATCATCATTGCCGGGAATGATATAATCCAGCTCCTCGGGATCACAGTTGGTATCGCCGATACCGATCAGCGTAATTCCCAGAGTATGAGCCTCCTGAACACAGATTCTCTCCTTCTTGGGGTCTACCACAAAAATTGCATCGGGAATTCTTGTCATGGCCTTAATACCGCCAAGGTTCTTCTCCAGCTTTTCCCATTCCTTCTTAAGCGCAATGACCTCTTTCTTGGGAAGAACATCAAAGGTTCCGTCTTCGGACATGGTCTCGATTGCCTTTAATCTTTCAATACGGCTGCGGATAGTCTTAAAATTCGTGAGCATACCGCCAAGCCATCTCTCGTTTACATAGTACATACCGCAGCGCTCCGCCTCTGCCTTCACGGCATCCTGCGCCTGCTTTTTGGTTCCCACAAAGAGAATGGTTCCTCCCTGGGATGCGATCTCGAACACAGCCCTGTAAGCCTCGTCCACCTTTCCCACTGATTTCTGCAGATCAATGATATGGATTCCGTTTCTCTCCGTGAAAATATAGGGAGCCATCTTGGGATTCCATCTTCTTGTCTGGTGTCCGAAATGAACGCCTGCCTCCAGCAACTGTTTCATTGAAATAACACTCATGTCTCTACCTCCATTTGGTTTTGCTTCCGAGTTCCCTTCGCATAACTGCCTACCCCTGACTTTGAGGCACCGACAGACGCTGGACACTCGTGATTTATAGTCACAACGTGACGATTATAACACAAAAACCCCCGTTGTGTAAAGGGGGTTTCGTTATCTTTCAGAGATTAAACAGTAGTCCGCATCGAGAGAAAATCATTCCTTTTCAATGCCCTCCAAACGCCACGATCTCGGCAATCTCCTCCGGCTTTGCGTCCGCCGGTATTTCGTGAATTCCAATGCGAAGCTTTCTGTCGTATCCCTTGTCATAAAGATACCGGTCAAAAGAGGATGCGGATGCGATAAGTCCCGCCTTCTCCAGCTTCGTACAGACGGAAAAGGATCCCTCTCCCGACACAATCTCGATGGTCACACTGTCTTCGGATTCCGCATCCGTCTCATCCCCGGACGCCGTCTCCATATCCTGCTGCGGATCTTCTGCGCCCCCGGCTTCCTCCCCGCCTCCTTCGGGCTCCTGCGCCTTTGGCTCCGGTGCCTCTTCCCTGTCCGGCTCCGGAGAAGGCTGCTCATTTTCTTCCCCGCTCTCTTGAGCGTTGCTCTCTTGAGCGTTGCTCTCTTGAGCGTTGCTCTCTTGAGCGTTGCTCTTTTGAGAACTGTCCTCCTCGGCGGTATCCTCATCCGGATTGTCTGTGCCGGAACTGTCCGCATCAGAATTCACTCCGTCAGCGCTGTCCATAGCAACGCCTTCTTCCTCCTCTGTGGCTTCTTTTGTCGAAGACGGATCCCGCTGCTGCGCCTCCGCATCCGGAGCTTCCGCAGCATTCTGCTCCTCTTGCGGCTGCTGCTGTGTTTCCATGTCAGACAGCACTCCTGCGCCCTCCACCATGCCCAGCTCCTGTGCGCGGGCCTTGATCTCCTCATTATCCAGGGGCTCCTGCTTTCCCCTGGAGATGATCCCCATAATCACAGCGGTCACGATGATTCCTATTCCAAGTCCTCTCAGATAATATCTCAAGTCCATACCCCTATTCTATGCTCCCTCAAATAGTCCGATTACCAGCATGACCTCCCCGACGCCAAGCCCCAGTTCCTTTGCAATTGCCACTTCCGACATTCCCAGCCTGTGCAGCTCGAGAATCTTGTCGTTGTTATTGCGCCGCACGGCTTTTGCTTCGTCCTTCGCCGCCTGATCCAAAGCGGAATCTCCACCCGGCGCTTCCTCCCCGCACTCTGCCACATCCTCCTGTGGAGCCTGCGCGGGATATACGATCTCCACGCGCTCCGGCTGAATCGGAACAAACTCGCTGGCAGCCGCCTCGTCCTCCTTTCTCTTCTCTTCCGCTTCCTTTACGGTAATTTCCACATCCTTTACCCTCTGTTTCACCTCGGATGCGGTCTTTGCCGCCTCGCTTACCGTCGCCTTGAGATTTTCATGCTTATCGTTCAGCATGTCGTAAAGGAACACAGCCTCCTTATGGTTTTTGTTAATCTGTTCCAGTACCGTATCTGAAAATTCGTTGACGGCCATCATTTTTTCATTGGTCAGCCGCTCCATGGAACGCTCTGTCTTCTCCATGGTATATGTGATCGTCTCGTCCACGATCTCGTTTATCTGGCTTTTTGCCTCGGCTACTTCCTTATTGATCATTTCCTTTATCTGTTCTCCGCCGGCGCCATCCAAAGCCCCATTATCCTTTTTCCGTCCTGCAGGCAAAAAAAAGCTTACCGTAAATATAATACCGCCGAAAACCATCAACAGTAATTCCGTCACGCCCATACCACCTCTGCATCTGTGTGCCTATATTTTCATATCAAAGCTGCTATAACCCTTGCGAATAACCTTTCCGTCGTTTTCTTTTTCCTTCGCCTCTTCCTTTTTTCTCCGCCGGCCGCCATCGCCGTAGTAGGTTCCGTTTCCCTTATCCTTTGCATCAAACCGTTTTCCTTCATTTTCCGCATGGTCGCCCTGACGAACCTGGCGGACCTTGTTTTCCACAGTCTGGTTGAACTGCCTCTGGAAATTCGTCTGATCCACCATAGTCTTATTATCTTCATTATGTTTGATGGTTGTAAAATCCTGGGTTCTCGCCACCTGTCCCTGAATCTCAATACGGCTGATCGACATAAAACACCCCTCCTACTCTCCTCTAAAGCGGCACTGACTTAACCTCTCCATCCTGCCTGATAAATTTACAGTAGGGCATATTGCTCTTTATTGTCAGGGAAACATCTGAAATGCAGATTCTCACCCCTGCAAACGCAACGCCGGAAACCTCCACTCTTGCCGTGTCTCCTCCCTCCAGCATTTTCTGAAGGCTTGAAAGCTCCGAAGAATCCGCCTCGATGGACTTTTTCAGAAGATTCTGCTTCTGAAGCATTTCCTGGATATACATTATCTGCTCCGCGTCAAATTTTATACCCTGGGCCAGTTTCTTTGAAAAAGCCGCAAGATGGGGCTTTAGCTGTTCCATGTCCCGTTTGTTTTCCGCAATCTGCTTTTGAAGCTGCTGCACTCTGATCTTCACATCAGGGGCAGTCCCCACCTCAACAACCGTTTCCGATCCCATGGCCGATCCTAAAGTCTTCACCTGAATCAGGTCGCAGGCCGATACGCGCCCTCCGCTGATAAATCCCCGTTTGCCGGTTACTGTGACCTCCACTCCCGCCAGTATCTCGCTGTGGAGAATCGCCTCCGAGGAAACATAGCCTCCCGCCGATACCTTGGCATTCTCGATGAATTTGGAGATGACGTTTCCGCCTGCCTTCAGCCTGCCTCTCGCCATACCGTTCATGCCTCTTGCAATGATGATATCACCGTCAGCCTGAAGAAAAGCACCCTCCACAATTCCCTGTACCTCTATATTTCCCGTAGCCTTTACCGAAAAATTCGTGCATACGTTTCCCTTTACATTCACGCTTCCATTGTAATCGATATTTCCGGTGGAAATATCCACGTTCTCAACCTCGAGCACATTAGACACGACGACCTTCCCGTCAGAAAGCATCACATGTCCGTCTGTCTCGGCAGAAAGAACCAGCTTATCCTCTGAAAGAATCACGTTCTTGCCAAAGCTCAGGCTCTGGCGCTTCACTTCTGGCGGCTTGATTTTCTCACCGTATACGGAATATCCCATATCCCCAAGATCCGCAGGGGTGAGCTTTGCAAGCACGTCGCCCTTATGGCAGTGGCATATGGTATTCAAATGGAAGAAGTCCACGCTTCCGTCTTCCTTCAAAGTAGGTCTTGCTTTTAAATCCGTATCAAAGAAGTACTCGATTTTGGCATCCTTTCCCCGTCTGGGAAGCTGCCCCTGGGCCACAGCAATGTCCGTGCAGTATTCCGGATTTTCGAAGAACTGCTCTATCTCCTGTTTTTTCACCCCGTAAACGATCTTGCGAAGCTCCAGCTCTTCCATAAACTCCCGGGCGCTAAGACGTCCGCCGCCCTTGGAAGGCGGATAGAATCTCGCCATGGCGATCATCTTGTTGGGACTGATATTCAACAGGAAGCCCTCTTTCACCTCGGAAAGATAATCATCGTTAATCTGAAACTGATACCCGTCTCCTTCAACTCTCGCATCCAGAAGGCCTTTATTCAGGGCAGCCGAATTATATCTGATTCCGTACTGGTTCAGATAATCGATAATATCCCTGACATAGGCGTACTGCCCCCCATCCCTGGGCTCCATGATTTTCAGGGACGTGCCTGTTTTACTGCAGATCAGTTGAAAATAGCCATTTCTCATCTTTTTACCCCCGCATACCGAGAATCCTCTCAGACAGAAAAAATCCCCATATAATTTCCCATCTTAGACTTCAGTTTCTGTAATGCCCTGGTGTGAAGCTGCGAAATCCTCGACTCCGAAACCTCAAGCACATTACTGATTTCCTTTAAGGTAAGATCTTCATAGTAATATAAAAGAATGACCTTCTTCTCTTTCTCCGTTAAAAGCTCCAGTGCCTGTCCCAGCACCTTCTTCATTTCCTCTTTTTCAATGACCTCTTCAGGCGTCTCGAACCGCTGCTGGGAATTTTGCTGCGCAGGCGCTTCCGTTCCCGATTCCATGAACTCGTCTAAAGATACAACCCCTGTCACCTTCATCTGAGACTGCCAGGAAAGATACTCCTCGTCACTGATTCCAAGGCTTTTTGCGATCTCCTCGTCCGTGGCCGCACGTCCCTTTTCATTCTCGATTTCCTTGATGGCCGCATCAATCTTTTTCTGCTTCTGGCGGATCGTCCGTGGGATCCAGTCCATTTTGCGGATCTGATCCAGGATAGCGCCCCGGATCCGAAGACTTGCGTAGGTCTCAAACTTGACGGCCTTCATGTTGTCATACTTGTCAATGGCATCAATCAGCCCGAAGACACCGTATCCCACCAAATCGTCATATTCCACATTGTAGCCGAGATACATGCTGAGCCTTCCCGCCACCAGCTTTACCAGCGGCGCATACTCAAGTATGATCTTCTCTCTGATTTCAGGCGATCTGGTTCTTGCGTAATCGTCCCAAAGTTTTGCCTTACCTGCTTCGTCCATCCTATCCTCCAAAACAATTACTTAAAAACGGAGCCCTCTGCCTAACTAAGCTTCCTCTTCGTTCTCCTGCGTATGTAAAGCCTCCTGCTCTTCCTCTGCTTCCTTTAACCTCTGCGCTTCCTCCTGCGCCTGTTTCTCCATGATCTGCGTCACGAATTTGGTCAGCTGCCTCTGGATGATGCACCCCGCCATATAGAATAAAATCATCACTCCCAGAAGCCAAAGGAGCATCTGCGTCGTCCCGCAGCCCCGTATGAACATGACAATACTTACCACCGCTCCCGAAAGGAGCATAAGAAAAGGAGGAATCCATTTGAATTTCTTCATATCACTTTCTCCGGCTTGCCTACAGAACGAATCACATAATCGCCCGTCTTGGGATAAAAGATAACCGTTCTTCCATATGTATTACCCGTATCCTCCGCAAGAAGAGGGATTCGCATCTGCATCAGCTTCCTCTTGCTTGCCTGAGCGTTCCGCTCGCCGACACGTATCACATTTTCCTTTCCGCCCGCACTGAACATCTGGGCTCCTCCGGCAATTTTTGCCACCAGCCTGTTCCTGTTTCCACCCTTTTTTACAATTGCATTGACAAGATCCTCAATCCCCGTGTCCGCAAATTTGGGCCTGTTCGTATTGTTTCTGATTTCTGTGCTGTCCGGCAGCATGATATGTACCAGTCCTCCGATTCCGGTAGCGGGATCTCTGATCGCAATTCCAATGCAGGAGCCAAGTCCCAGCGTCGTCACTGCGTCATCTCCTCTGCATACAGCCATATCTGCCATTCCCACTTTGATTACATTGCTCATACCCCTCTGGATCTCCTATCTGTTTCTAACTTAAATAACTCCAAGTACCGTCAAGATCTTCTCATAAGATTCCATGTCAGGTATTAGAATAAAAAAGCCATCCAATTCAACATCATCAGAGAACTTTGTCTGCACCAAAAGAATCTTATCTGCAAACAAGCCAAATTCCACGGCAGGCACGCTGAGCAGTGCCCCTGCCATATCAATTGCCAGCTGTGGTACGGAAGGATAAATTTTCAGATTTGTCAGCGATGACAATGCGTTCAGATAGGCGCCGGTAATGATATTGCCCACTTCCTTGATCGCCGAGCATTCCATCTCGCCAAACTCATAATCCGCGACTTCCTCATCTTTGATTTCAATCATACCGGCCATCATCTTGTTTATCAGATGCGCCGCAGAAACCTTTTTCTGGATAAACATCATGTTCCCCTGTATATCACCTTCCACCTGAAGGTAAATCCCCGCCATGATCTCATCCTCTCCGCCCACGGTGTCCCCCAGCACATTAAAATCCAGAAGCTGCACCTGGGGAACCGACATATCCACCTTGCTTCCAAGCATCTGGGCAAGTGCGGTGGTTGCATTTCCCGCTCCAATATTTCCAAGTTCTTTTAAGACATCATAATACTGGCCTGACAATTCTTCCATACTAATATCTTTCATAGCTTCTCCTGTAATCTGTTAATATTAAATATATCATACCATATTCTCTGCATAAGTGCAAAAATAATCCTAAAAACCTGTCTCTCTTTTTCGGATCCGCCTCTCCTCCTCGAATATGTAGCGGATGATCTCCTCTCTGTCCTGGGCGTGAATCCTTACAAACTGGACACGGTGCTCAAAAAGTCCCTGTTTGTTTTCGATTTCCTTAGCCGCAATCACTTTCGCCGCAATCGTATATTCCTTGTAATCATCATTCTGCAAAAGACCGATCTTGCAGCAGATCAGGCGGTTCGGCTCGTAACGGTGCTTTGCCACAAAGCGAAGCCCGCCGCCGCTTAAATCCACCACCACTCCGTTACGGAACGGAAGGCCTGGCATCAGGTATCTCTCCCTTTTGCCCATCGCATCCTCCTCTTCCTTTTCCATAGAACGGACCTCTATCTCAAAGGAACAGTTCAGACGGTAGAATTCCCTCCTCTGGTGCTTTCGCAGATTGCTGGTAAGTTCAAGCAAAAGCACATGGGCCGCATCATTTTTGTAGCGGTCTACGACCCTTGCATAGCACTGATAAAGACCGGATTCCGTGTAAAAGAACAAATCGTACTCCACATCCACGGGAAGCAATAACAGCCTTGACTTCTCCATGGGCATATAGATTTCAAGCCTCTCGTCGGAAAGCACGTCATAAACCACGGTATGATATACCTTCTTCGTGTTAATTCCGCCAACGATCTCACCTTCCTGCCTGCCCTCCTGCTCTACTGCCTCCTCTTCCGCATCCAAAAGCAATTCGCTTTCCACTGCCTGAAGCTCCAGCTTGTTTCCTGGCATTACGTATTTTGACAGCATTTTCGCCCCTCCTAACCGTTATTTTTTTTGCCTGTGACAATATGGGAAAAGAACGCTGTCATTCCTCTCCTTGCCACGCCTTTGTTGAGCTCTTTATTCATCATCCTCGCCGCAATCGCCTCGTAAGCCAGCGCAGACTTTGCTGACGGGGCTTTCAGGGATACCGGCATCTGCTGCATCACTGCTTTGGACAGCTGCGTATCCTGGGGAATGGATCCCAGATAAGAGATGGGAAGCTTAAGATAACGTCCCACCACCGCATTCAGCTTATTAAAAAGCGCCTGCCCCTCATTCTGGCTCTCCACCTTGTTGGCGATCACCTTAACCTGGGAGTCCTCCAGCGAAAATCTCGGATGGCTCCTTAAGGCCTTCACAAGGGAATACGTGTCGGTGATGGAAGTGGGCTCCGGCGTTGTCACCACCAGAATCTCTCCGCTGGCCACCAAAAATTCCAATACCGCGTCCGAAATCCCCGCTCCCGTATCCACGATAATAATATCCGCAATGGAATCCAGCTCAGACAGATTGCGGATAATGGAGACCAGATAATTCCTGCTCAGATTTGACAAACCCGCAATTCCCGAGCCTCCGGAAATAAACCCCACCTCCATGGGCCCCCAGGTGATGATATCCCGGATGCTTTTTCCCTGATAGATCAAATCACACAAATTATGCTTTGGCACGGTGCCAAACATAATCTCTATATTCGCCAGCCCAAAATCCGCATCCAGAATAATCACCCTCTGCCCCAGCTTGCGGAACTGAATGGCAAGGTTAATGGCCGTATTGGATTTTCCAACTCCTCCCTTTCCGCTGGTGACAGTGATGACTCTGGCTAACGGTTTCTGGACATTATTTGCTTTTATTATATTTCTTAACTGTTCGGCCTGATCCATTTATCTTCCTCACTTATCTGTCGTTCCCCGGTCCCTTTTCCGCCTTCCTCCAAGAAGCAGCTTTGCCGTTCTCTGAGGATCAAAGCTTTCAATGTCGCTTGGCACGTTCTGCCCGAACGTAATATAGGATAAATCCGCCCCCGTATACAGCTTGATATTCAGGATATTGCCGAGAGTTGTGGTTTCATCCACCTTGGTAAATATCAGCTTATACTCCGCAATGACGCTGTATGCATCCACAATATTGACAAGATCTCTGTATTTCGTGGCTGCGCTCAGCACCAGAAACACTTCCTTCGGCGCAATATCGTCCACGGAATGCAGAAAACCTTTCATGGCCTGCTTCTGCTCTTCATTCTGATAGGAATGGCCCATGGTATCCACCAGGATAAAATCACAGTCCGAAAAATCTTTCAGGGACTGCTCCACCTCCTGCGGCGTATAGATCACCCGAAACGGCACCTCCAGAATATCCGCATAGGTGCGCAACTGCTCCGCAGCCGCAATCCGGTAGGTATCCGCAGTAAGAAGAGCCACCTTCCTGCCCTCCTCCACGCTGAATTCGGAAGCAATCTTGGCTATCGTGGTCGTCTTTCCGACCCCGGTTGGCCCCACGAAGAAAATGACCTTCGGTCCCTTTTCCGAGGGTTCAATCTGTCTTGGCTTGCCGAATTTCAGAACCATTCTCTGATATACATTGGCCAGCGCATAATCAAAAGGCATTCCCGGCTTGTTCAGCTTGTCAATCTCATCGATGATCTGGTTGGCGTACTTCTCATCCACCTCGTTCTTCAGCATCGTGTTATACAGAAGCTTCATAAAACGCTCCATCTCACCATCCGGTTCATCCGGGAACTCCTCTTCCTCCTCTTCCGGCTTTTGGAGCTGTTTTTCGATCAGGAACTGAAGGCTGTTCAGCTTCTCCTCAATGGCGTTATTCTCCGTCCTTGCGCTCTCCTGCACAGGCGCCTGCACACCTTCGCCGCCCGGGGCGGAACCCGCGGGCCGGCTCTTGATTTCTTCTCTCTTAATCACCTGGGGAGACGGCACGTTTTCCGCCTCGAGTGCGACCGTAACCTCCGTCATCTGCGGCTTTAAGAAGCTTAAAACCCCGTTAGGCTTCACACTCCGCACGTTCATAACCACCACGTTGCTGCCAAGCTCCTTCTTTGCGGCTTCCACAGCCTCCGCTTCTGTTTTCCCCTGAAATTTTTTGATTATCATGCTGTCACCATCCCTACAGACTGTAACTCAATATTATTCTCAACTTCATTGTAAGATACCACGATCAAATCCTTAAAATAATCTTCCGTAAGACGTTTGAAATACATACGCACAATCGGTGAAGTGATGACAATCGGATTCTTTCCGAGATTTTCCAGCTTGGAAACCTCGTTTTCCACCGCCTTCATCATAACCCGGGTCTTCTCCGGATCCAGCGTGAGATAAGCTCCGTTTTCCGTCTGTTTTACGCTGGCCATAATCTCCTGCTCCAGCTTGGGATCCAGAGTGACAACGCTGGTAGTCTCGTTAGCCGGGAAAAACTTGCCCGATATGGCCCGCTTCAGACTCTGTCTTACGTACTCTGTCAAAATGTCCGTATCCCTGGTATTTGATGCATAATCTGCAAGCGTCTCAAAAATCGTAAGCAAATCCCGGACGGAAATGCCTTCCTTCAAGAGATTTTGAAGAACCTTCTGAACCTCGCCGATTCCAAGAAGCTTCGGCACCAGTTCCTCCACCAGGGAGGGATTGCTCTCCCTCAAGTTGTTTACCAGATTCTGGACATCCTGTCTTGTAAGGAGCTCCGCAATGTGCTGCCGGATGATCTCGGTCAAGTGGGTCGCGATAATGGACGGCGGATCCACTACCGTGTATCCCATGCTCTCCGCACGCTCTCTCTGCCCCTCCGTGATCCAGATGGCCGGGAGGTGGAAGGACGGCTCGAAGGTGGGAATACCCGTGATCTCCTCCTCCACATAGCCGGGATTCATCGCCATATAATGGTCGAAGAGAATTTCTCCCTCACTCACCTGTATGCCTTTTATCTTTATGATATACTGATTTGGATTCAGCTGTATGTTGTCCCGCAGTCGAATAATCGGCACCACCGTACCCAGCTCCAGGGCAATCTGACGCCGGATCATAACCACGCGGTCAAGAAGGTCTCCCCCCTGGTTCACATCAGCAAGGGGGATGATACCATAACCAAACTCCAGCTCAATGGGGTCAACCTGCAGAAGGCTGTTGACATTTTCCGGCTGCCGGATTTCCTCCGCCGCCGCTTCCTCCTCATTGATCTCCCCTTCGATCTGCGCCGTCTCAATCTCCCCGGCGATAATTCTTCCGCACACGATAAACACCATTCCCAGACACACAAAGATCGGGGTGGGAAAAGGCGTCACTATTCCGAGCCCTGCAATAATTCCGCCCACAATGTACATGGCTTTTGGAATTCCGAAAACCTGGCGAATCAGGACAGAACCAAAATCCGCATCCTTGGAGCCTTTTGTCACCAGAATACCGGTGGAAAGCGAGATGAGCAGGGACGGGATCTGGCTCACCAGACCGTCGCCTATGGTCAGAATGGCAAACTGATTGAGGGCCGCCGAGAATTCCATGTCACGGCGCAGCACCCCCATAGCGATTCCGCCTATAAAGTTTACCACCGTGATCACAAGACCTGCCGTGGCATCCCCTTTCACGTATTTCACGGCACCGTCCATGGAACCGAAAAAACTTGCCTCATCCTGTATCTTCTGCCTGCGCCTCTTGGCTTCCTCATCGTCAATGGCCCCGGTGTTCAGATCCGCGTCAATGGCCATCTGCTTACCGGGCATGGCATCCAGGGTAAATCTCGCCGTCACCTCGGCCACTCGCTCAGAACCTTTGTTGATTATCATAAACTGCACGATAATCAGGATCAGAAATACAATGGCGCCCACGATCAGATCGTCACCGCCCACATAGCTTCCGAAAGTCTTCACCACCTCGCCCGGATCGCCGGTGGTCAGAATGAGCCTCGTGGAAGAAATGTTCAGAGCAATTCTGAAAATCGTAGTGAACAAAAGGATTGTCGGGAAAAAGGACATATCCAAAACTTCTTTTGAGAACATAACCGTAAAAAGCACCGTAAAGGCCACGGCTATATTGCATGCGAGCAATACATCGAGAAGGCTGTCCGGAATAGGTATAATCATCATGATAAACGCGGCAAGGAGATACGCTGCTACGCCTAGATCCGCTTTTTTCATATACCTGTCTCCTTTCATCTGTTATAATCAAATCCTGCCCTTCAAATGATATACAAAGGCAAGCACTTCCGCTACCGACTGATACAATTCCGGCGGTATCAATCCGCCGATGTCCACATTGGCGTAAAGCATTCTCGCCAGTGGTTTATTTTCAACGATTTCCACGTTATTTTCCTTGGCAATTTCCTTGATCTTCTGGGCCAGGAAATCCTCGCCCTTGGCGACCACATAAGGTGCGTCATATTTGTCAGGGTCATACTTGATGGCCACCGCATAATGGGTGGGGTTGGTGATTACCACATCCGCCTCCGGGAGCTGCTGCATCATACGCCTGCGGGAAGCCTCCATCATACGCTGCTTCTGCTTTCCCTTAATCTGGGGATCGCCTTCCTGATTTTTAAACTCATCCTTGACCTCCTGCTTGGTCATCTTCATGTCATCCTTGAATTTCCACTTCTGATAGGCATAGTCCAGAAAGGCAATGATCATATACACAACGGAAATACGGATTCCCAGATCCACCACAATATCGCCGATCAGGCCAAGGGCCTGATAAAGCCCCACATGATAGAGAATAAAAACAGCCTCGCTCTTATCCTTAAGATAAGAATACGCCACATAGCCCACCAAGGCCAGCTTTGCGATGGATTTGATAAGTTCTACGATAGAATTCTTGGAAAAAAATCTCTGAAATCCCTTGATCGGATTCAGCTTGCTGAATTTGGGCTTTAATGGCTTAGTGGTGGGGTGCCATTTGACCTGGACAATATCGCAGACCACAACGACCACCAGACCCACAAGAAGGACCGGCGCAATCAGGAGAAGAATCCGGAGCACCATCTCGCCCACAAGAAGAGTCATGGCCCGAACCGGAACCAGCCCGTTGTACATCACCACGGCATCCGGGATCTGCGCATAAATCCTGTAAAAAAAGGTAGTCAGCCCCTCTCCGAGAACACCGATATATACCCTGATTAAAAGAAACATAGAAAGAAGCACAAAAGCGTTGGCTATCTCCTTGCTCTTTGCAACCTGCCCCTCTTTCCTGGCATCCTGCAGCTTTTTGGAGGTGGGCTGTTCCGTCTTTTCACCTCCCGGACCATCCTTTGCGAAAAACTGCAGATTATATTTGATGATCATAAAATCTCACTCCCGCAGGAACCGCTATTCTGGGGAAAACGCATCTATGCGCTTCCTCCCATAGCCTCCACAAAACTCACCACCATGTATTTCATCTGTTCATAAATAAATCTCCCGGCATCCGGAAGCATGACCGTGGTCGCAAACAAAATACACAAGCCTACCAGAACCTTCATCTGCATACCCACAGCAAACATGTTCAGCTGCGGGGAAATCTTTGCCAGAATACCAAGCACTGCATTTAAGACCAGCATTACGGCAAAAATAGGAAGACAGATCCGAAAGCCAATAGTGATATAATTCGCCAAAAATTCCAGCATGGACGCAAGCAGCGTACTGGTGTCAAGCACCGCCCCATTCACTGGAATCAGGATGTAAGTCTCGGCAAGCGCCTTCAAAAGATACTGGTGCATCCCTGATATCAGCAGCATGAGAAGCACCATATAATTATAGTAAATACCCGTGATACTGGTATTCTGCCTGGTCGCCGGGTCAAACATGCTCGCCATGGCAAGCCCCATTTCCATATCGGCGATTCTTCCCGCAAAGGAGACAACGGAAGTACAGAGATTAGCGCCAAAACCGATGAGAAGACCCGTCACCGCTTCCTTCAAAACAATAACCGTGTACCCGGTAAGAGAATGATACGTCACAGCCGTGTGCGGCACCGACTGGTACAGCAGGACGGCCACAAAAAAGCTGAGCGCTATCCGCACATTCCTCGGCGTGTTACTCATGCTGAAAAAGGGAGCTATATACACAAAACTTGCCACTCTGACAAATATCAGCAAAAAATATTCCAGATCTGCATAGGAAAATGCATAATCAATCATAGGCTTTACCTTGTATACAGGCCAAAATCAGACCAGAGCCTGATCATATAGTTTGACAGCTCCGTCAGGATCCAGTTTCCAAGCAGCATCAGGGTGAGAAAGATCGCAAGAACTTTTGGAACAAAAGTGAGCGTCTGTTCCTGAATCGAGGTAACTGTCTGAAAAATACTGATCGCAAGACCAACGCACAGTGACACCAAAAGCAAAGGAGCCGCCACCTTAATGATCAAAAACAATGCTTCGCCTGCCATAGCTGTCACTACATCTATTGTCATGGCAAAAACCCTCCTTAAAGCGTGAGATGAAAGGATCCAATCAGTCCCATGATAATCAGATTCCAGCCATCCGCTATCACGAACAGAAGAATCTTAAAGGGCATGGAAATCGTAGTCGGAGGAAGCATCATCATACCCATACTCATAAGAGTGGACGCCACCACCATATCGATTACGATAAAGGGAATATAAATGATAAAGCCTATAATAAACGCCTGTCTCAGCTCCCCGATGATAAAGCTCGGAACCAGTATGGTAAGGGGAATCGTATCGAGGTCGCCTCCATCCCATTCCTCCCCGCTGATCTCCAAAAAAACCCTGACATCATTTGTTTCCGTCTGCGTATACATAAACTCCCGGAGAGGCTGAATGCCTCTTTCAAAGAACTCTTCCTGATCAATCCTCCCCTCGTCCAGGGGAACAATCGCTTCCTCGTAAATCTGCGTCATATAAGGGCGCATAATAAAAAAGGTCAGAAACAGCGCGATTCCGATCAGAACCTGATTGGGAGGCGCTGTCTGCGTATTCAGAGCGGCTCTGGTAAAATGCAGTACGATAAGCACTCTGGTAAAAGAGGTAAGCATGATCAGCAGAATCGGCGCAAGCCCGATCAGGGTGAGCGTCATCAGGATCCGCAGATTTCCATTCAGCTGTCCATTACCATTATTATAAGTCATTGTCAGGTGATTCGCTATGTTAAGTTCTTCCAAATCCTCCTGCGTCTGTGCGCTGCCGGGCTCATCAATATAAGTGCGTTCTTCTGTTGTGCCCGCGGGAGTGGAATCTATCCCTGCCGCCCTGCTTTCTGCACACGGGATAAGACACAATATGCCCACCGTCGTCAGCAGGCATATGATCTTATTCCATCTTATTGCGGCAAAAATATTTTTCATAATGCAAAGTCTTTCAGTCATCATCTTTTCCGCTTTGTTTCTTAAATTTTTCAAATATACTTCCAAAATCCATGCCGACTGCCGGCACCTGGGTCAGTGCAAGCTCATCCTCAGACAACTCAGCCAGCATGTGAATTTCATCCTTTCCGACTGCAATTACCAAATATCTGCTGCCTGCCCGCACAAGCTGCAGATATTTGTTGGTGGCAATACGGGCAGTCTCAATCACCTCAATATTGCATCCGGTACTCCTGGTTTTCTGATAGCCGGCTATCCATCTGGTAGCCACGTAGGTAATCGCCAGAACAAACAAAAACAAAAGCAGCACAGTTATAAACTGCAGATAACCATCCATTGTGCTGACGCCTGAAAGCATCATCAGCCAATTACCTTCTTAACCGCCTCCAGCACACGGTCCGCCTGGAAAGGCTTCACAATAAAGTCTTTTGCACCTGACTGGATTGCCTCGATTACCATGGCCTGCTGTCCCATTGCGGAGCACATAATGATCTTGGCGTTCGGATCGGAAGCCTTGATGTTCTTAAGCGCCTGAATTCCGTCCACTTCCGGCATGGTAATGTCCATAAGAACCAGGTCGGGCTTTAACTCGTTGTATTTCTCCATGGCCTTTGCGCCATTTTCAGCCTCTCCTGCCACATTATAGCCATTCTTGGTGAGAATATCCTTGATCATCATACGCATAAATGCTGCATCATCCACAATTAAAATATTTTTTGCCATCTCTTTTCTCCTAACTTTTACTTTATGATTTCCGTTATACGGATACTAAAGCTCTCTTCAATTACTACTACTTCGCCTCTTGCAACAAACTTGCCGTTTACCAGCACATCCACCGGTTCTCCGGCAATCTTATCCAGCTCGATAATCGTTCCGGGTGCAAAATCAAGGATTTCGGCAATGGACTTTCTGGATCTTCCAAGCTCAACCGTGACCTCAAGCGGCACATCCATAATCAGTCCGATATTTTCCTGACCGGGAACAGCGTTTCCGGGGCCTGCAAAAGTCTGGAACTGCGCAGGCTGCACATTGACGTTCTGCATGGGCTGCTGCGGCATTCCCGCCGCCTGCGCATATCCCATCTGGCCCATATTCATCTGGGGCATCCCATATCCCATCTGAGGCATGGGCTGCTGCGGCATTCCCGCCGCCTGCGTATATCCCATCTGGCCCATATCTCCCGCAGGCATTCCCATCGGGGCTGCTCCATAGGCCGGCTGACCCATGGGCTGGCTGCCCGGCATTCCCATCTGGCCCGCAGGCTGTGTGGGAACCGGCTGCGGCTGTTGGACGGGAGCCGGTTCCGGTTCATGAGCCGCCCCGGCCGTTCCTGATTGAGAAGACATAAAGGTTTCGAACAGGCTCTTGGCAAATTCAATAGGATACAGCTGCATGATCGTGCTGTCAACCAGTTCATCCACCTGCATACGGAAGGAAATCTTTACAAAGGTTCCGGCAAGAAACGCCGCAATATCGCCTCCCTCCTGGATATCCTGCAGGTCGACCACATTTGCCTCCGGGGGGCTGATATCGATCAGCCTTCCAAGCATGGTGGACATAGACGTGGCCGCCGCACCCATCATCTGATTCATCGCCTCAGATATGGCGCTCAGGTGAAGCTCTCCGAGATCGCCTTCGGTATTGCTCCCATCGCCGCCCATCATCAGATCTGTAATCACCTTCACATCATGCTCTTTCAGTATCATGATGTTGGAACCGTCAAGTCCTGCCGTGTACTTAATCTGAATAAAGACACACGGCCTCTGGTAGCTTTCGATTACCGTATCCCAATTTGCCAGGGTGACAATGGGAGTGGTGATATTAACCTTTCTATTTACAAGCGAAAACAGAGTGGTTGCCGAGGATCCCATACTGATATTGGCGATCTCCCCTATCGCATCCTTCTCCACATCCGTCAAAAGGCTCTCGTCAATCTCTGAACTTCTGACACTGGCCACGTTACCGTCTCCCGACACATCACTTCCCTCTTCTGCATCGGGGGAAAGATCCATACCGTTTAAAAGCGCATTTATTTCATCCTGTGATAACATTCCGTCCACACTTTATTCCCCCTCTCTTAATACTGAAGTTACCCGCACTGCATATCTGTCTTTGACAGAGCCGGGCAAAGCCATAAATTTTTTGAGATTGCCAACATATATTTCCATTTCCGAAGAAATATCCGTATTCAACCTTATAATATCTCCAACCTGAAGATTGATAAAATCATTGACTGAAACCTGATTCTTTCCAAGAACCGCCCGGATTGGCATATCGATTCTCCGGATGAGCGTTTCGATATGTTCCTCATACTTTTCTGCATTATCCTTCTGCATACTTGCGAACCAGTACTTGGTATTCAGCTTATCCATAATGTCTTCCAGTGTAAAGAACGGAAGACAGATATTCATCCGCCCCTGGACATCCCCGATTTTCATCTCCATAGTGATAATAGCAATCATGTCACTGGGAGCAATCACCTGTGCAAACTGGGCGTTGGTCTCAATCCGGTCCATCACAGGATTAATCTCAATCACATTCTTCCAGGGTTCACGCATCAGCTGCATGCAGACCACCATTATTTTTTCCAGAATCGCCATTTCTATTTCCGAGAAATCTCTGACCTTGTCAAGGGGAAGTCCCGGTCCTCCCAGCATTCTGTCGATCATGGCATAGCCGAGATTCGAGGCGATCTCTATCAATATATTGCCGTTTAAGGGCTGAAAATCAACAATTCCCAAAATAACCGGATTTGACAGGGAATTGGAAAACTCTGAAAAAGTAACTGTTTCCGAATTCGTCACGTTTATCTGCACACTTTTTCTTAAATACGCCGGAAGATTCGTGGAAATCAATCTCCCATAATGATCAAAAATAATTTCAAGTGTGCGCAGATGCTCTTTTGAAAATTTGGCAGGACGTTTAAAATCGTAATCCTTCACCGGTCTTTCATTTGCTTCCTGCATCTGGTCCACATCCAGTTCACCGGCACTGAGCGCTGCCAGCAGGTTATCTATCTCGCTTTGAGAAAGTACCTCGCCCACAAAAGTCCACCTCCTTCATCCTGTAAGATTCCCCCGGTTTCCAGCCTTACTGATAAATAGCGCTGGTAATCGTCACTTTATAAATAAATTTGGAATCAAACATGGTCTGAATTTTTTCGAGGATTTCATCTTCGAAAATGTGGTTGCTTTCCTTGGCCTCATCCATGGTGCGCTGGGAAATCACATTGTTGATCTCGCTGATAATAAGGCTTCTTCTGGAATCCAGATCTTCCCCGTATGTGCTGTAATCCTTATCCTTCATATTCATGGAAAGAGTGACGGATACGAGGCCGAAGCGATCCTTGTCGTCTCCCTCCATGGCCTTAAGAGGGATAGTCAGCTCCGCAATATCATAAGTCGCCACATCCGCCATGGGTACCACCGGCTCCCCGGCATTGGGATCCGCCAGATCCAGATCCAGCTTGATCGCAGAAGCGATATCCGTGACCAGGGCCGCCGTTTTTTTGTTGGTGCCCGCGACACTGAACAAGGTAATCGCAGAAAAAACAATGTTTACAACCAGAAGCGCCAGTATTACAACTGAAATTAAATTCTTTTTCATAGCCTGTTTTCCTTTTCTGAAATATTAATATGCACTTAGAGAATTGTAGATCCTGATTTCTACTCTTCTGTTCTGGGCTCTGCCCTCCGGCGTGGAATTATCTGCCACAGGCACATACTCGCCCATTCCGGAATGCTTAATGTTCGCCGGATTGAGCGTCGTATTTTCCTCCAGATAATAAAATACGGAAAGCGCACGTCCATTGCTGAGCTCATCATTATTGGAATATTTTGAGCCGGACATCGGAACATTATCCGTATGTCCCTCTATTTCAATGGTACCTGTACCATACTGCTGTAAAATAATTCCAACCTGATTTAAGACCGGAAGCGCTTCCTCCTTGAGCTGGGTGCTTCCGGAATCAAACAAAAGAGCGCCGTTTAAGGTCAGCTGGACATACTGGGAGGTAAACTCAATATCAATTTCATTTTCCAGCTTTTTCTCCTCCAGGGCCTCCTCAATATTTTCCGCCAGTTCCTCAGACTCCTCAAGCTTCGCCTGCTCCATCATCTCGACCGCCTCCTTGAGATCCTCGGGAATCGTATCTCCCTCCGCTGATTTCCCGGTGCTGTTTATGTAATCGTCCAGCTCGTTTAGCTGGCTCACACCGTTGCTGATCAGAAATCCGTCCCCGATGGCCGTAGCTCCCGCAGAAAAAATACTAAAGGTCTGATTAAAGGAAGCGGCAAGAAGCTCAAACTTCTGTGCGTCCATGGTTGACATGGAAAACAGCATAACGAAGAAGCAAAGCAGCAGGTTCATCAGATCCGCAAAGGTTGCCTGCCAGGCCGGTGCGCCCTTTGGCGGTTCCTCAGGCTTTCGTTTTGCCATCCTTATTCACCTCCATCACCTTCATCAGTTGCCAGGGTTCTGTCGGAAGGAGCCATGAAGGATTTCAGCTTCTCCTCAATTACCCGGGGGTTCTCCCCTGCCTGGATGGACAGAAGACCTTCTATCATAATCTCCTTCATCATAACCTCGCTTGCATTGTTCACCTTAAGCTTGCTCGCAACCGGCGTGCAGATCCAGTTCGCAAGGAGGGAACCATACAGGGTGGTAATCAAAGCCACCGCCATGTTAGGTCCTAATTTGGAGGGATCATCCATTTCATAAAGCATGTTAACAAGACCGATCAGCGTACCGATCATACCCCAGGCAGGTCCCATGGAGCCGAGATCCTCCCAGAAGCCGATCTTCTTTTTGTGTCGATCCTCGAGACTGACCAGCTCTGTCTCAAGGATTCCCCTTACAAGATCAGGATCCGTACCATCCACAATCAGGAGAATTCCTTTTTTCATGAATTCATCTTCCAGCTCCCCTGCGGCCTCCTCCAGAGAAAGAAGTCCTTCCTTCCGGGCCACATTGGATAGATTGATGATCTGCTGGATCATTCCCTGAATGTCAATGACCGGAGCCTTGAAAACAAGCATGAAGCTTTTGAGGCCTTCGATATAGTTCTTCATGGTGGTAGATGCCATAATCGCAAAGAAAGCACCGCCAAAAGTGATAATTGCTGACGCCACATCCCCGTAACGATTTATGTTAGCCAGACCAGCACTGTTGATAATACCGAAGGCACACATGCCAAAACATAAAAGTAAACCTAAAACCGACGCTAAATCCACAACTTTCACCTGCTTTTGCGTCAATGCGCAAAAATATCCTTTCTATACAATATTACAAGATTTTTCACTTCTTGTCTACTTTCTTTTACAATTATTTTTCTTCCCGTAGTAAACGCTATTACCGTGTCCGGAGTCTCCTCCACCAGTTCCATCAGGTCGGGATTTATTAAAACCTTTGTTCCGTTGATTTTAGTCACTTCTATCATTGGGACCTCCATTAACCTAACGCCTGAAGGGAACCGTACCAGCCGGTTCCCTTCCTGTATTATAGAATTTTCATGCTCTCAAAAACTGCTTTCCTATTTCAGTTCCTGCTATTAACGCTTCAGGTTGGTCAGTTCCTCCAGGAGCGTATCGGAAACCGTGATGATACGGCTGTTGGCCTGGAAGCCTCTCTGGGTTGTGATCATTTCCGTAAATTCCGCGGCGAGATCCACATTACTCATTTCCAGAACGCCGGTGTTCATGTATCCCGTACCGCCAGCCGTGATATCCTGGCCGATTCCGTCAAAATCCCCGGAGTTCTGGGTCGCCGAGTACAGGTTGTCGCCTTCCTTGGCAAGACCGGAGGCATTGGCAAAGGTCGCCACCGCAATCTGGCCTACCAGCTTTCTCATACCGTTGTCATAGATGGTAAATATCTTTCCGTCCTTCTGGATGCTCACGCCGCTCATTTTACCAACCTTGCGCCCGGCCCCGTTTCCGCTCTCATCGCCTCTTAAAGGAGTTATCGTGGAGGCGTTGTTGTTGTTCACGTTCTGAGTTCCGCTAAAATCAATGTTAATATTCTGAAATGCGGGAAACGATACCGGAGGGGTCGTGGTCGTGCTACCGCCAAATGACAGTGTAATCTCTTTGGTACCAGCCGCTCCGACATAGCTGAAAGCGCCCTTCTTCGTACTGTCGAACTGCAGAATTGCCGCATTTTTGATCTTGACAGCCGGAGTGGGGGGAGTGATAGTGGTATCTTCGGGCTTTATCTCAACCTCGGCTCCGCCATTAAATTGGATGACATCCTCGATATTGACTCCCTCCGGAACGATGGAATCGCCATTGCTGTCAATCACGTCATCCAGCTTCACGTAGAAAGTGCCCGCATCCCCATCAATCGCATGCAGACTGAATCTCGCCGTGTACTTATATCCCTGGTCGTCATAGAAGTCCAGGTTCATAATCTTTCCGTCGTCGCTGTTTACATTGGTATCGTTTCTGTCCACGATACCCGTTATCCTCGCCAGCGTGGTGGCCGCCGGTTCATATTCCATATTTTCCGGTGTCATGATCTTCAGAGGGCTCACCGTATCCTGCTTAATACTCAGCCCGCTGTCATCCGTAGGATCCGTCTGCCAGCCCATGACATTGTAGCCTGTGCTCGTCATGGCAAGGTTCCCGGCCCCGTCAATATAGAAGGAACCGTCTCTGGTAAAGAAATTCTCGCTTCCGTTGTTCACGATGAAGAACGCATCCCCGGTGATCATAATATCGAAGGGATCGTTGGTGGACTGGGAAGCCCCCGGGGTTGTGATCGCCGTCTTGATTGCGCTCGTCTTGGAACCGAGACCGATCTGCCTTGCGTTGATACCGCCCACACCCGTCTGCGCATTTGCACCGGATGCCGCCTGGGTGGTCTGGTACATCAGGTCGCTGAATACCATTGACTGCGATTTGTATGCCGTCGTGTTCACGTTGGCAATGTTGTTACCGATAACGTCCATTCTCGTCTGGTGTGTTTTAAGTCCCGCCACACCAGCGAACAATGCTCTCATCATAGTAAAAGACCTCCTTAAAAATATATGAGCATTTCCTGTTCCCTCTGTCATTCAGGAACCAATAGCCTCCAAAACAAAGGTCCGGCTATATAATGACTGCTCCGTCAATATTTGTAAATATGTTTTCTGCCGCATCCTGCCGGTCCATTGCCGTAACCACCGTGTTGTTCGGTATGTTTACGATAAACGCCAGCTGGTCTACCAGCACCAGGGATTCTTTGATCCCCTTTTCCTGCGCCCTGGCCGTTCCCTCCTGCAGACGCTCGATCTGTCCGCTGGTCAGCTCGATATTGCGGTTGGTGAGCCTCTGGGCCGCATGCTTGGAAAATTTCACTTCCCCGTCCGGCTGCTTTGTCTGCAGAATATCCTGAAAAGTCAGTCCCTCCTGCGTCCGGATCTGTCCGGGCTTCGGGTTCTGGTTCAGGTATTGTTCCGCTGCCTGCCAGGTGGAAAGATATCCGTTTTTCTGAACCTTCATATTATACCTCCTCCGTGAGCGGCTCTTTATGCATCCTGCAAAAGCCTTCATATGTCTATTCTATCGTCGTCTTGCCATCCGATACGCCTTCGTCCGTCTTATCTCCGTCGCCCGAACCGTCTGTGCCCTCGGTCTCATCCTTATCACCCTCCGGTGGTTTATCCGCATCTTCGGCCGCCTTGAGCTCCGCAATCTTCTCCACACATTTTTTCAGCTTCTCAATGGTCTCATCCGGAATAAAGGACTGCTGATAAGCCGTCATATTGTTGAACGCCTTCTGCAGAGTCTCGATCCGCTCCTGGTGATCCTTGAGATTTAATTCCTCGGGTATGGGCAGTTTTCCGACTGCGTCCACAAAGGATACCGCAAGATCATAGGCCGTCTGGTAAGTCTCATCCACCACTGCGATCACATCATCCAGTGAATAGGTGCTGCCGTCAATGGAGATAAACGCTTTGCCGTTTTCATAGGCCACATATTCCACATAGCCCTGTACCTTCACCGTCTCTCCTGATGAATTCGTCGACTCCACCGTGACAAGCTTGCCTACCATAGAGGACGCTCTCGTAAGCTCCATGGTCGCCGCCATGTTCTGCATCTGTTCCACCTGGGAAAACTGTGCGTACTGGGAAATAAATTCCGTATTCGACGTAGGCTCCAGGGGATCCTGATATTTCATCTGTGCTACAAGAAGCTGAAGAAACGCATCCTTATCCACGCCGTTTTTGCTCTTGGTCGCCTTCTTGACAGAAGACTGGGAAGCGGATTCCACCACCTGTCCGTCTTTTACTACTGCATCTACCATTACTGCTCCTTTCTGCGCCATGCGCTCTTCTTTTTCACACTGTGCGTTTTTCCTTTTCGTACTGTGCGCTTTTCCATTCTGCCGCTACGCAGTGTAATCCACCGTGTTGCCGTTTACTCGCATCATCTCGGCCGTGAGCTTTTCCTCCTCATCCGCACTCTCCTCGAAATCCTCCTCGAGGGCGTTCAGGTTGATTCTCCTGTGGCTCTTTTTACCGCCCTGATAAGAAGCGCTATCATTGCGTTCCTGTCCCTGCCAGAGATTACTCTCAAACGCATGGCTCTCCACTGTGACTTCCACGGCTTCCACCTTGACTCCCTGCTCTCTTAAGCTGTCCTTAAGCTCCACGATCTGACTCTCCAGCGCCGCCTTTACGGCCTCGTTCTGTACATGGAACTGTGCGGTGATTTCTCCGCCCTTTGAGGTAAGCTGGATATGTAAGGTTCCGAGGCTTTCCGGGTGCAGCTGCATCTCAAGCTGTTCCATTCCGGGCTTTAGCTGGATTTTCATATAATCCAGAATCTGTTTCATGATTTCCTGGGGATCCGCATTCGGCACAGGCGCCGCCTGCTCGAAGGGCGCATCCACATCCGAAACCGGATTCTTAAAAAGAGCGTCCAGCATGGGGTTGGTTTCGCCAAATCCCTGCTTTTCACTTCCGCCCGTGAAACCGCCTTTTCCCTTTTCGTCAGAGGGCTTCTCCTGCGGCTCTTCCCGGTTCACCACCACCTCCTGAACCTGCTCGGTGTTTCCCTTTTCATCCGTAGTTACCTTGATGGTTTCGTTACCCTGCTCAACCGTGACGGTAATGGGCGCCGCCTGTTCCTTTGCGGCATCTCCGGTCTGGTTCAGCACATCAGAATAATTCCCGCCGAAAGCGCCGTCATCCTGATTTTCCGCAGACATGCTCTCAAGCAGAGTCTGAAACTCCTCCGGCGCCATGGAAAATTCCTCCATCAACTCCGTCTGGATTCCATTCAAAAGCTCCAGAAGATTCTGCATTTTGCCATACAGCGTCTCATCCGTCAGAAGCGCTAGTGCGCCGTCTGCTCCCGAGAGTGTCAGCACCAGATCGGTAAGGTTATCCGCATTCAGAAGATCCGCCATTCCAAAACCAAGCTCTTCCATTGCGTCAAGGACTTCCTCTTTGCTGACGCCAAGCTCCTTTGCCGTCTCATCCACAAGCTTCTCACCCGCCGCTTCCACTGCCTGTTCCTGTCCGGGAGTCGTCTTCTCGGGCTTTACCGCCCTGCGGCTGCCCTCTGTCTTCAGTGCGTCCTTTCTTGCGCCGGATGCATTCACCTGGGTTTTCGGCACATTCGAACTGCTCACTCTGCTCCCCGCAGAATAGTCATTCCCGCCGTAGCTGGTTCGGTTCATCACATCACCGAAACCGCCCGCCATATCCGTCCTGGATCCTGAAACCGGCTTGCCGCCTCCCTGCAGATTAAAGAACGGAACTGTCTCTTTTACAGGTGTGCTCGTCATCTCTCTTCCTCCTTTCTTTAAAAATCATACCCCAAATTTATATCGACAGACTGGATATTTTCCTTAAGATTCCGGATCCATCATTTTGGTCAGCCTTGCAGCCAGTTCTGGCTCCATGGCCGCAAGAATGGCCCCTCTCTGCTCCGCATCCATCGCTTCCAATATCCTGGATACCAGATCGAGGTTATCCGTCATCTCACTGAAAATAGCCGCTGCTGAGGCCGGTTTTATGGATGAATAGCTCTCCACGTACTCGGAAATTTTCCCGGATTCCTCGGACTGCTGCAGCACCTGCTTGTAAAGGTACTCCGCAGTGGCGGGATCCATCCCCTCATAATACTTTCTGTATTCTTCAATACCGGGGCCCTTGTCGGCATAAACCACTTCCTCGTAAAACTCGGTCTTGATCCGCTGGAATTCCATCTGGCTGTCCTCAAAGGTCTTGAGCCTTTCTACCTGCTCCTTCAGCTGTGCGATCTCCTGTGCACTCTCCGACGAAGACGCCTGGGCCCTCTCCAGTTCCAGCTCCAGCTCCTTAATATAATCCACCGCATCTTTCAGGCTGGTGTAGCCGCCATACTCCTCGCTCTCCTTTTCCTGCTCATCCGTCTCCGGATCCGCAGTGGATGGAAGAATCAGATTGACAATGGGCACATCCTTCAGAACCGGGGCAAGCACCTTGCTTCCAAAACCGCCAAAGTCCAGCTTGACAACCAGACACAGAATAGCGATCCAGATCAGAACGATCACAAACGTAACCGCAAAAACAGAACCAGTGCTTGCATCTTCCCCCTCCGACAGTTCCTCTTCCCTGTCGTCGAGCTCCCTTGCACGCTGTCTGGCCAGCTTTTTCTGTTCCTTCTGTTCCGCTTTCAACTTTTTCTTTTCTTCTTTCAGACGTTTCTTCTCAAGCTTCGCATCGTCCTGATTAAGTTCCTCATCTAATGGCATAACTTTCTTCCGCTCCATCTTTCTTACTTCTTCCGGCAAAAGCCACACTGTAATTGTAGCTGACAAGCTCATCCACTTCCTTGGCTTCCTTTGCGTTTTCTTCCTTCACAAAGGCCTCGAAAGCCTTTTCCCTCAGCTTTTCCTGTGTCTTGCTCTCCTGCATGGCCGTCTGAAGCTTCTTTCTTGCTTGTTCCAGCTGTGCCTGTGCAGCTGCGACTGCATCCTTCTGTATCTCGATAAATTCCTGCATTCTTGCAATTGCATTCCGGTTTGTCAAAATATCAAGGATATTCAGGCCGCTCTTTTGCAGCTCTCTGCCCTGTTCCTCATAAGAGACTTTTCTCCCCTCGAGGAGCCGCAGCTTTTCCTCTTCCTCGTTCAGGTGCATCAGAGTCTGCGCAAATTCATTTCTGGCCTGTTCCTCCAGCTTTTCCTTAATGTTCAGAATGCTCTGCATCCTGTAAATAAACTTCGCCATAATGTAGTCTATTCTCTAAACATGTTTTTTAGTATTTCCAGCGTTTCCTCAAAGGAAAACTTCTCATGAATCTCCTGCTGCAAAAACTCGTTTACAGCCTGTATCTTGCTGATCGCATAGTCAATCTCCGGATTGCTTCCCGACTTGTAGGCGCCGATATTGATCAGATCCTCCGCCTCACTGTAGGTGGCGAGCACATTTTTCAGCTTTCCCGCCATCTGCTTGTGCTCCCTCTCCGCAATCTGGCTCATACATCTGGAAATACTCTGAAGCACGTCGATCGCCGGATAATGGTTCTTGTGCACCAGCTTCCGGCTCAGCATAATATGTCCGTCCAGAATACTGCGGGCCGTGTCCGTGATAGGCTCGTTAAAATCATCCCCGTCCACCAGAACGGTGTACAGCCCCGTGATGGAGCCTTTATCCGAGCGCCCGGCCCTCTCTAAGAGCTTTGGCATCTCCGAGTACACGCTGGGCGGATATCCTCTTGACACCGGAGGCTCCCCGCTGGCTAGGCCGATCTCTCTCTGAGCCATGGAAAAACGGGTCAGGGAATCCATCATGAGCAGAACGTCTTTTCCCTGATCCCTGAAATATTCCGCAATTGCAGTGGCGGTCTGAGCCGCCTTCTTACGCTCAAGAGCCGGCTTGTCAGAAGTGGCAACCACCACCACAGAGCGCTTCATGCCCTCCGGCCCAAGATCTCTCTCTATAAATTCTTTTACCTCTCTGCCCCGCTCCCCGATCAGAGCGATTACATTGATATCCGCCTTTGTGTTGCGGGCGAACATTCCCATTAATGTGGATTTTCCCACGCCGGAGCCTGCAAAAATCCCGATTCGCTGTCCTTTTCCTATGGTGATCAGACCATCCACCGCCTTCACACCCATGGGAAGTATCTCATCAATGATCTTGCGGCTCATGGGATCCGGGGGCATGGCCTCCACGGAGTATTCTCTTGCACCGAAAAGTTCCGCATCCGTCCTTCCGAGACCGTCCAGCGTCTTTCCGAGAAGCTCCTCGTTCACCCGCACCTTAAGCGGCACTCCCGTGTTTTCCACGCCGCTTCCCGGGCCCATGCCCTCCACGTTCTGATAGGGCATCAGGAGAACCTTGCCCTCCCGAAAACCCACGACCTCCGCCAGCGCAAAATCGCCCTCCTCTTCCCGCATTCCGGGAAAAATCTTGCAGATATCGCCCAGCTTGGCCTGCGGTCCCTTGGATTCAATGGTAAGCCCTACCACATTCACCACTTTGCCCTTCACCTTATAAAAACGATCCTGGGCTATCTTGTTGTATTTTCCAAAATCAACGGATACTGCTTTCATCGAATAAACTCCACCTCTTACCTGTTCTCAGGTTTTTTCGTAGGAAAGCAGCCTGAGCTTCCTTCCAAGTTCGGAAAGCTGTGTATCCAGACTACAATCATAAATACCGTTTTCTGTCTCAATAAAACACTGGGAACGGGATAAAGTGACGTCCTCCACGATCTCCACCGTCACGCCGGCTCCCGCCTCGGAACGTATGTATTCCCTGCTTGCGATCACGCCTTCATAATCTTCCTTTGACACATGCACCAGAAAATTTCTGGCCTCCTCAATCTTCTGCATGACCCCTGCAAGGAGATTCGCCACAAGATCTCTGTAACGGCTCAGATCCACCTTAAATATATGTTCATAGATGCCGGTCAGAGCTTCCACAAATTCCGGTTCCAGATTCTCAAGCTGCTGCTGATATTCCTGCTCGTTTTGCCGCTTCACGGAAAGATATTCCTCCCGGACAGCCTCGGCCTCCTGCATTCCCGCCTGATGTCCCTCCCGATAGCCCTGGTTCCTGGCTTCCTCATAGGCCTTCGTTTTGATGGTTTCCGCCTGCGTTCTGGCATCCTCCATTATGGACTCCGCCTGGCTTCTGATCTCCTCGAGCTCGCTTTTCGCCTGCTCGATCTGGGCGGAAAGCTCCTCTTTCTGACGGTTCATCTCCTGGATGGATGCGCCGTTCTGCGCAAAAAGCGCATCCAGCTTCTCGGCATCCAGTCCCTCCACAAAACCTTCCTCCTGCTCCCTGGACTCCTTCTTTTCCATAAAGGCCGCTTTACGCGCTTTGCTCAGCTTCTCCTCCAGCAGTGCATTATTATCGATTACCCGGGTTCCCTGCTCATGCATGACAACCCAGCTGGATTTGTAAAGATTCGTATTAAACGACAATTTCGTCACCTCCGCCTCTGGAAATGACAATCTCACCTGCATCTTCCAGCTTCCTGATTACATTGACAATCTTCTGCTGCGCCTCCTCCACGTCTTTCATACGCACAGGACCCATGTATTCCATGTCTTCCTTAATCATGGCTGCAAGCCGCTTGGACAGATTATTGAAAATTGTATTCTGAACCTGCTCATTTGCACTCTTAAGCGCAAGGGCAAGGTCGTTATTCTCAACATCCCGAAGGACTCTCTGAATCGCACGGTCGTCAAGCAGCAGAATATCCTCGAAGACGAACATTTTCTTCCGGATCTCGTCCGCCAGCTCGGGCTCCTCGATCTCCAGCGTCTCCATAATATGTTTCTCTGTTCCCCGATCCACGGAGTTTAAGATTTCTACCACCGCATCCACACCGCCGATAATGGTGTAATCCTGATTTACCAGGGAAGAAAGCTTTGATTCCAGTATCTTTTCCACATCCTTCACCACATCCGGACTTGTTCTGTCCATAACCGCAATACGCTTCGCCACGTCGGACTGGCGATCCGGCGGCAGGGCCGATATAATCATGGATGACTGGGAAGCCGGCAGATAGGACAAAATGAGAGCTATGGTCTGCGGGTGCTCATCCTGTATGAAGTTCAAAAGCTGTGACGGATCCGTCTTTCTGATAAACTCGAAAGGCTTAACCTGCAAGGACGCAGTCAGCTTTCCGATCACGTTGAGAGCCTTCTCCGAACCCAGCGCTTTCTCCAAAAGCTCCTTCGCATAAGAGATACCGCCCTCCGCAATATACTGCTGGGCGAGACATACCTCGTAAAACTCATCGATAATCTCTTCCTTAACCTGCGGGGTCACACTCCTTGTATTGGCGATCTCCAAAGTCAGCTCTTCAATCTCGTCTTCCTTGAGATGTTTAAAAATCGAAGCTGATTTTTCCGGCCCGAGCGCAATCAGAAGAATGGCTGCTTTCTGTATGCCCTGCAAGTTACTTTCACCGTTCTTGGCCATAAAACTGCCTCCTTCCCTTTAGCCCCAATCCTGATTAATCCAGTTGCGCAGCAGGCTCGCCGCCGCCTCGGGATTTTCGTCCACAAATTTTTCAATCATCTTCCTGGTCTCAGACATCTGCTCCATGGCAATATCCTCAATTCCAAGCTCGGGCTGTGACTGAAGCAGTGTTTCCACCGGAAGCTCCTCAGGAAGCTCCTGCTGTTCCTGAACGGTCTTGTCGGAACGCATGCTCCGGAATACCACGAATCCGAGAAGCGCCAGAATTATTATAATAAGTACGATCTGGATCACGTCAGAGGCCGCAATATGCAGGCCCTCTCTGTCAAGAAATATGTTCTCCGTGCGCGCCGCAAAGGCTATGTTCTCTCTTGGGAAACCCGTGGCCTTGGAAACCACGTCATACATTTCATCTTCCACGGTAATCCTGTCGGCCTGTGCGTTTGCTATCTTGTACTCCTCCCAGGTGATCCCGTCCAGCAGCCCCTGTGCGTCAATGTCCTCTTCCCGCACGATATTATAGCGGATTGCCGTAATTGCAATGGAGGAGCTTTCATAATTGATGGAGCCCGGAAGACCCGTGGTCTTGGTGATGCGCTCGCTGGGAAGGTAATTGTTTTCCGTTTCCTCCGTGGAGGTGCTGCTATTGCCGGAATCCTGATATTCATATTCCGGGGTCTCCCCGTTGGAATCCGTTCCGGGAATTCCCCCTCCGGCATTCTCTGACTGAGAGGTGAAGGTTCGATCCGAACTCTTCACGCCCTGGGTTCCTCCTTCCACCGGAAGGTATTCATGATACGTCTGCTCGCTGGAGGAAAAGCTCAGATTCAGATTGCTGGCAACCTCCACCTTGTCAAACTCATTGGTTCCAACCAGTACCTGCCTTACCTCATTCTTGACCTGGGCTTCCCACTGGGTCTTGATTCCCAGCTGGGAGCTCGCCGTCCCTGCGGCACTGTAATTGCTGTCCCCGGAAAAAAGCATATTTCCGTTGGTATCCGTAATGATAATGCCCTCTTCCGTCTCATTGCCGATGGCCCTGCTCACCGCTTTTGCCAGAAAGGCCGCATTGTCCTCAGTGAACTCACCGTCCAGCGTCAGAAGAATCCATGCGGACGCCTCCTCCCTCGTGGCGATCAGCGTGCCGTCGTTCTGGGGAATTGACAAATCCACAACTGCGCTTTTTACAGAAGAAAATCTGGCAATGAAATCATTTGCCAGTCTGTTCTCCATATAATACTCATATCTCTTTTGCTTGTCGGACTCAGTGGTGCTAAAGCCCCCCTCCGTCACATCGCTCAATGTATATCCCACTGCCTGGATATCATTTGCCGCAAGTAACAGCCTTGCGTCCGCCTGCTGCTCACGCTTGATCCGGATCTGATTCCCATCATCGGAAATCTGGTACAGAAGGCCCTCCGCCTCCAGAAGATCCCTTACCTCGGAGGCCTCCTTTGTCGTCTGCGCATCCAGAAGGAGCACATACTTCGGCTTTGTCACAACTGAGAGCAAAATAGCAATCGCAATAACAGCACCCGCTGATGCCGCAATGATAAAAGTCCGCTGTTTGGTGGAAAACCTGTTCCACCACTCTAATAATTTATTTAATAGTTCCCTAACTCTGTCCGCCATGATCTACTCCTGTTTCTTTTGCACTCTAAGAGCTTTTTATATTTGCATCTGCATAAGTTCTTTGTATGCTTCCAGGAATTTGTCTCGAATGGCTACCGTATACTGCAGCGCAGCGGAAGATTTCTGCAGCGCAATGGTCAAATCGTGCGTATTTTCCGTCTCGCCCAGAGCCCATTTCAGCTTTTCATTCTCCGCATCAGACAGATAGGCATTGGTTGTGTTCAGGCTGTCAACAGCTTTGTCAAATATACTTCCAAAGTCGCCGCCCGCAGCAGGCGACTGTATCATTCCCTCCTCGGCCGCTTTTCTGATCACGTCCGAAGATATATTATATAAAGATGAGATATCCACTTTTCTTCCTCCCGGATTTCTGTAAGATTTACCCTACAGTGATTTACTGTTGACTCATTTCAAGTCCTTTCACCGCAATCGCCTTGCTGGCGGAAAATGCGGTGGCGTTCGCCTCAAAGGAGCGGCTGGCATCAATCAGGTTTGTCATTTCCGTGACCACGCTCACATTGGGATAGGTCACATACCCGTTCTCATCCGCATCCGGATGGGACGGATCATAAGCCATAACCATCTCCGTCCAGGTATCCTGCATAACCTTCCCTACGCGGACTCCCTTCCCCTTAAAGGAATCGCTGGCACGGTTGAACACGCGGCCAAATTCCGACACGCCCTCTCCCCTCTGCTCGAAGGAAACAACCTTTCGCCTGTACGGCGTCCCGTCCTGCGTCCTGGTGGTATAGGCGTTCGCCAGATTTTCCGAAATTACATCCATGCGATAGCGTTGTGCCGTCATGCCGGACGCATTGATATCAAAAGATGAAAAAAGCCCCATATTCCTTTACCCCCTATTTCATTACGAGTCTTAAATTGCTGAAATCTCCGTTTATACAGTCAATCAGCCCATTATATTTGATCTGGTTGGCCGCAAGATATGCGCCCTCCGTATCCATATCCACATTGTTGCCGTCAAGCCTGTAGGAAAATCCCACGGAATCCGTATAAACGGTGGGATTCAGCTCAGACGTCCTGATATTGGAAACCCTCTCGTCCACGGTCTTGTATCTGGTATTCCCCATCGCCCTCTTAAGCTGGGATTCAAAGTCCACATCCTGCCTCTTGTATCCAGGGGTACTTACATTCGAAATATTGTTAGATAACACGTCGTTACGAAGCCACGCCGCATCAGCCGCTTTCTGCAGTACATTTACATAATTAAACACGTTGCTATTGAACATAAAAACTCCTTCCCGCCGCACATTGTCATATATATCTATTACATGATGTTGGGGTCAAAAGGTATTTTGCCCCCTGATACCTGCGGATTGTTTCGTACTTTGTGCTCTCACAATCCTGATAACATTCAAAATCCGCCCTGTCGGGCTGCTTTTTCATGTTTTACGAGTCCCAACGTCATGCACAGATATGCAAGCATATCATGCATGACCTTTTGACCCTGGCATCATTACATATACCTATTATATTATAATTATTTTAGAAAAAAGCACAAGACCATTTTAAAAAAAACACAAAATGAAATATTTGGTTGCAAATATCCCACGTTCCGTTCCAGCCAGCCTTCGTCGGTTCAGTGCATATTTTCCTTTTTCAGCTTCTCTACCTCGTCAAAAACCATGTCATTCAACACTTTGATATAAGTACCCTTCATGCCGGACGACCTGGATTCAATCACTCCCGCACTCTCAAACTTGCGCAGGGCGTTGACAATCACGGACCGGGTAATTCCCACCTTATCGGCAATTTTGCTTGCCACAAGAATACCCTCCATGCCATTTAGCTCTTCAAATATATGTACCACCGCCTCCATCTCCGAGTAGGAAAGAGTACCGATGGCTGATTTGATCACCGCCAGCTTTCTGTTTTCCTCGGCATTTTCCTCGTTGACAGCCCGGAGCATCTCGAGGCCCACAACGGTTGTTCCATATTCACACAGGATAATATCGTCAATATCGTACTGTGCGTCGCATTTGTAAATAAAAAGCGTTCCAAGCCTCTCTCCCGCAATTTCTATGGGCGTGATAATCGCCTGGAACTTTTTCACGTCCCCCTCCTCAAAGCCAAGAGTCTCCAGGTTAACGTTCTCCTTAGTGGAAAGGATCGCAAGCAGGCGTTCGTTCAGCATGGAATCGATAAAACCTCCCACATGATCCACGATCAGCTCCGTGATGGATTCCACTCCCTGCGCATCTCCAACGCCAAGAACCTTTCCCTTTCGGCTGATCACAAGCACATTAGAACTCAAAATATCGCACAGAACCCTGCAAATGTCGTTGAAAACCACCTTGCTTGAATTGTTATTATGAAGAAGTTTCCCAATTTTTCTGGTCTTGTCCAGTAACTGTACGCTGCTCATTCCATGCCTCCCGCTTTTCCACTTCACGCTACAAATTTTATTCTAACATATCCTTTTAAATTTTTCAATGTTTATGCATGGAATTACAATATAACTTTATACAATTTTTTTATTTTTTCCAATAATTACTACACGTAAAACAATATTTCTGACTATTATTTCCGTGCCTCCTCTTCCTTTTTCGGCACATTCTCCACATGGCCGCAGCTTTCGTTCGAACACACAACCTTATTTCCCTTGTAGAGCATCAGTGCGCCGCACTTCTGGCATTTGACATCAGACGGACGCTGCCACACCATGAAATCGCAGTCCGGATTGTCAATGCATCCGTAATACTTTCTTCCTTTTTTGGTCTTTTTCAGCACAATATCCTTGCCGCACTTGGGACAGGAGACACCGATCTTCTCAAAATAGGGCTTTGTATTGCGGCACTCGGGAAATCCCGGGCAGGCCAGAAAACGTCCGTGGGGGCCGTATTTGATGATCATGTTGCGGCCGCAGATATCGCAGGTCTCGTCAGAAACCTCATCCGCAATCTCCACCTCCTCAAGCTCCTTCTCCGCCCTTTGCACCGCTTCGTCCAAATCCGGATAGAAGTTGGCGATTACCGTCTTCCATTTCACCTCTCCCTCTTCGATGCCGTCGAGAAGCGCCTCCATATTGGCCGTGAAATTCACGTCCACAATACTGGGAAAAGCGTCCTTCATCATGCTGTTGACCACCTCCCCGAGCTCCGTCACATACAGGCTTCGGTTTTCCTTCACAATGTATCTTCTGGCCAGGATTGTTGTGATGGTCGGCGCATACGTACTGGGACGCCCGATTCCAAGCTCTTCAAGGGCATGTACCAGGGAAGCCTCCGTATAGTGGGGCAACGGCTGGGTGAAGTGCTGTTTTCCCTCAAAGCTCTCCCGCTGCAGCTTCGTGGAAGTGTCAATCTCCTTCACCAGCGTATTGTTTTCCTCCTTCTCCTCCTCCTGGGTGTAAACGCTCATAAAGCCGTCAAAAATCATCCGGGAGGCTGACACGGTAAAACGATGCCCGCCTCCGTCGATTTTTACGGATGTGGTCTCATATCTGGCCGCCGCCATGCAGCTTGCCGTAAACCGTTTCCAGATCAGCTGATAGAGCCGGAACTGATCTCTGGAAAGGGAATCCTTAAGCTGTGCCGGTGTCGCATCAAGGCTGGTGGGGCGGATCGCCTCATGGGCATCCTGGATTTTCTGCCCTCCCTTTTTGCCCTCGGCGGGCACAGCAGCATACTCGTCTCCGTAGTTCTTTGCGATGAACTTTTCCGCCATGGCCTGCGCCTCCGCCGACACTCTGGTGGAGTCCGTACGCAGATAAGTGATGACGCCTACTGTTCCGTTTCCCTTGATATCGATTCCCTCATAGAGCTGCTGGGCCAGCCGCATGGTTTTCTGCGTGGAAAAGTTGAGAACCTTGCTGGCCTCCTGCTGCAGGGTGGACGTGGTAAACGGAAGCGGCGCTTTTTTTACCCGCTCGCCCTTCTTCACCTCGCTTACGGCAAACTCCGCCCTCTCAAGCTGGCTGATAATCCGCTCCAGCTCTTCTCTGGAAGAAATCGACGCCTTTTCGCCCTTCGTTCCATAATACTTTGCCACCAGAGGCTTTTTCTCTCCGGGTATGGAGAAAACCCCATCCAGGGTCCAGTATTCCTCCGGAATAAAATTGTTGATTTCCTCTTCCCGGTCACAGATGATGCGCAGCGCCACGGACTGCACCCTGCCCGCACTCAGGCCTCTTTTGACCTTCGCCCACAAAAGAGGGGAGATCCGATATCCCACCATACGGTCCAGCATACGCCTAGCCTGCTGGGAATCCACGAGATTCATATCGATCTCCCTGGCGTTCTTGAGAGAATCCTTTACCGCATTTTTGGTAATCTCATTAAAGGTGATCCGGTACACCTTTTTGTCCTCCAGCTTTAGCGCCTTTAACAGATGCCAGGAAATAGCTTCCCCCTCCCGGTCCGGGTCGGTGGCAAGATAGATCTTTTCCGCCTTCTTCACCTCTTTGCGAAGAGCGGCAAGGATATCTCCCTTGCCTCTTATGGTAATGTATTTGGGCTCATAATCGTTTTCCGTGTCGATTCCCATCTGACTCTTTGGCAAATCCCGCACATGGCCGTTGCTTGCCATCACTTCGTAATTGGCGCCCAAAAATTTTTTTATTGTCTTAACCTTGGCCGGTGATTCCACAATTACCAGATATTTCGCCATTGTCTGCATATCCCCTTGCTTCTATACTTAATTCCGCTACACTATACACCAATTCCCCGGAAGGTGCAAGTTAAATTTTTCTTAACAGGCTTTTTTTGTTCCCGTCAATCCGTTATTTCATACTGCATCCACTCGTATTTCAGTCTGGTGCCCTCCGCAATTTCCGGCGGAAGAAGCGCCCTCGCAACCAGCTTGGGTTCAGCCGCCTCTGCGTCAATCCTCCTCAAATTGGCGTAATCGCCGTCAATGCTCTCCACCTCATACAGAAACGTATTCATATTTTACCGCACTCCCTTCCTTACTATTCCATTGGTTTTTCTTTCCAGACTGATTGTAATACGATTTTCCCCTTTGCGCAATGTCCCTGTGTCCGTTTCCCTGCAAAATAACTCCCGCCCGTCTGTCTGGCCATTCCCTCCGTACACAGCTCCACTAGTTCGGTCAAAAGCTGCGGAAGGGTCAGATTCATTCCCGCCCTTTTTGCCCTCTCAAAAATCTCATCCACGGACAGGGGGTTCAAATCAAGAAGCGCAAGGATGCGGCCGCACTCGGCTTTTGTCCCTTTCTCCGTTTCGTTTCCAGCTTCCCTTCTTTCCTGTCCGCAGTCCGCTCCCGTTTTATTCTCATCCCGAAGCTTTTCCCCGGTCCGCCACACCTGTCTGTTTCCTCTGCGGTTTATCAGGACGGAAAGCTCCGCCGCCACGTCACCGGGCGCAAGGGCGATACCCGCTCCCTGCCGGATCAGCAGATTGCATCCGTCGCTGAGTCTGTCGGTCAGCCGTCCCGGAACGGCGTACACATCCTTCCCCTGCTCCAGCGCCATATCCACTGTGATCCAGGTTCCGCTCTTCTGCCTGGCCTCGACCACGAGAACCGCATCGGCAAGCCCGGCCACGATCCGGTTCCTGTAGGGAAACAGATTCCTTGCGGGCGTCATCCCGGGAGGATAGGGCGAGAGAACGCCTCCCCTGTGCGGAATCTTTTCATAAAGCTCCCGGTTGGATGCCGGATAACAGATATCCACGCCGCAGCCCAGAACCGCATAGGTGCTGCCTCCCGCAGCCAGTGCGCCCTTCTGGCTGATTCCGTCGATCCCCCGGGCCATACCGCTGATAATATTGACCCCGCAGGCGGCAATCTGCGCCCCGAAGGCCTGTGCCATGCTGCTTCCGTAGTCCGAGCATTCCCTTGCGCCCACAATGGCAAGCGACGCCCTCTCCTCATCCGGAAGGGATCCCAGATAGTAAAGAACGACCGGCGGATTTGCTATTTTCCGAAGCCGCTGCGGGTACTTCTCTTCCCAGATACTGACCATGCGGATTCCCCGATCCAGCAGTCTCCTGTAGTTTTCCGTAAGCTCCCATCCAATGCGGGACTCACAGAGGCCTTCGGCCTTTTTCCTTTTTCCGTCCTCTTCCTTTTCCGTTTCCCCCAGCGCTCTGCGAAGCTCCTGGCAGGATGCCTGATAGACCTTCCAGGCGCTTCCCAGCTTCTCCACCAGCGTCTTCATGGCTCCCGGTCCGATTCCCGGTGCGCAGTGAAGCCAGTACCTGCAGGCGTTCTCCCTCTCCTTTTCCTCCCAAAGTCCCATTTCTGTTCCTTCATTCTCCATTTTGGCCGATCTCCTCCCCTCCGCCGTGGTAGCAGGCCGCCTCCGCCAGATGAGCGGCTGTAATATCCGCACTCCCCTCCACGTCCGCAATGGTCCTCGCCACTTTGACTATCCGGTGATAGGCCCTTGCGCTGAATCCCATAGCCTGAAACATTCTCTCCATCATTTCCTTCTGTGCGGTTCCCAGCGGACAGTATTTATCCATATCCCCCGGTCCGAGATCCGCATTGAAGCGCAGGGACGTGCCGGCAAACCGTCTCTGCTGGCTCTCTCTTGCGCGCATCACTTTTTTCCTCATTTCCCCGCTGGTCTCCCCTCTTCCTTCCTCCTGCAGCCGATGGATCTGCAAGGCCGGCGCATTGACCCGGATATCGATACGGTCAAGCACCGGCCCTGAGATATGAGAAATATACTGACGGATCTCATAGGGCGTGCAGCGGCAGCGGTTTCGATCCGGATAATATCCGCAGGGGCAGGGATTCATGGCGCCCACCAGCATGAAATCAGCCGGGTAGGAAAAGCTTCCGCTGGCTCTGGCAATCTGAACCCTTTTATCCTCCATGGGCTGGCGCAGCATGTCCAATGTCTGCTTTTTGAACTCCGGCATCTCGTCCATAAACAGCACGCCGCGATGGGCCAGACTGACCACCCCGGGTTTGGGAATTCTGCCCCCTCCTGTCAGCGCCTGAGGCGAAACGCTGTGGTGCGGATTCAAAAAAGGCCTTCTGGCGATATAGGGCTTTTGGCCGTCGAGCAGCCCCGCAATGCTGTAAATGGCGGAAACCTCAAGGCTCTCCTCATTGGAGAGGGGCGGCAATATGGACGGCAGCCTTCTTGCCGTCATTGTCTTGCCCGATCCGGGAGGCCCCACGATCAGCAGATTATGAAAGCCGGCCGCCGCAAGCAGCGCCCCTCTTTTTACGCCTTCCTGTCCTGTGATCTCGCAAAAGTCCGGCTCCGGCTCTCTCTCCGGTTCCGCCTCCCCGCAGATCTTTTCAAAAGCAAGCCACTTTCCGCGCTCCCCGGGGGATGCGTTCAGACAGGTGATCGCCTGCGTCAGACTGGAAACCCCTGCGATTTTCATATCCCGGATCCGGGACGCTTCCCTCACGTTTTTCTCCGGGATCAGGCAGTACCCGATCCCGGCCTCCCAGGCTTTCTTTATAATAGGAAGAACTCCCTTTACGGGCCTTACCTCCCCATTGAGCCCAAGCTCTCCGAGAATCAGAATATTCTCCGCACCTCCCTTTCTGATCTTTTCCATGGAGGCCAGAACCGCCGCCGCTATGGGAAGATCAAAAGCGGTTCCCTCCTTTCGGATATCCGCCGGCGACAAATTCACCGCAATGTGCACGGGCGGCAGGTGAATTCCCATGTTTTTGAGAGAAATTCTGACCCTCTCGCCCGACTCCTTCACCTCGGCCCCAAGTCTTCCCACCATGGCGAAACAGGGGAGGCCGGGCGATACGTCCACCTCCACCTCAACGAGAACGCTGTCCATTCCATAAACAGTTCCCGACAAAACCGTACTGTACAAGTAATCCCTCCTTTTTTGTCTGCCTGACATGGCACTTGCATTTTTCTTTGAAAATATGCCGGAATCCGGCCTGCGAAAAAAAACAGTAAAGAATTTCTTTCCAGATCTTCTTTACTGTAAACAACCAGCCGCCAAAAGGCAATTATATTTTTATTAAAATATCTTAAATATCTCTAATCAGAACAGCCGGCTCTCCATCCCCTCCGGATTCGAGGCATACGAAACAGCCGTCTGCCTGCTGATCTTTCCCTCATGATAAAGACGCGCAATGGAATCGTCCATGGCAAGCATGCCGCTTCCCCGCCCTGCCTGCATCATGGACATAAGCTGATGGTATTTTCCCTCCCGCAGCAGTCCCCGGAGCGCCTGGTTGAGCAGCAGCACCTCAAAGGCCGTCACCCTTCCAAAGTTGTCCGCCCTTGGGAGCAGCTGCTGGGAAACCACGGCCTCCAGCACATTGGAGAGCTGCACCCGGATCTGTTGCTGCTGATGGGGCGGGAAGACGTCCGCCATGCATTCCATTGTATCGGAAGCCCCCACCGTGTGCAGGGCGGAGAGCACAAAATGTCCTCTCCGGGCCGCCATAACCGCAAGACTGATGGTCTCATAGTCGCGCAGCTCCCCAATCAGGATCACATCCGGATCCTCCTTGAGGGCCGAGCGCATGGCGCTCTGGTAGCTTACACAGTCCAGCCCGATCTCTCTCTGATTTACCAGGGCCTTCCCATGATGATGGAGATACTCAATGGGATCCTCCAGGGTAATGATATGGCACTCTCTCTCCCGGTTAATCCGGTCAACGATTGCGGCAAGCGTGGTGGATTTGCCGCTCCCCGCAGGCCCTGTCACCAGCACCAGCCCCCTCTTTTTCCGGGAAAGCTCCAGCACCGCCGCAGGCACTCCCAACTCCTGCGGGGAAGGAATCTGCGTGCCCACGATCCGGATGGCAATCGCCACCGACCCTCTCTGTCTGTAGGCATTCACCCGGTATCTTCCCTCATTCCGGATGGAAAAGGACATATCGAGTTCTCCCTTTTCCTCAAAGATCTTCCGCTGCCCGTCATCCGCAATCTCCTCCAGGAGCCTGTGCATCTCCTCCGGAAGCATTCTTGCAAAATCCATGGGAATCAACTCCCCGTTTATCCGCATTCTCGGCGAGGCTCCCGCCGTGATATGAAGATCGGATGCCCCGGCGCTTCTGGCCAGACTGAGCATTTCTCTTATAGTTGGCATAAATTTTTTCCTCCGCTTTTTATCAGAACTTCTTTCCCTTTAAAGACAAAGGCATATTTTCGGATTCGGTCTCCAGGGAGTCCCCGGTTCTCAAAATCTGCCTGGCTTCGCTTTTCCTCAATCTGTTTCAGGGCGGCATCCGCAGTATCCTCCAAAGATTTTTCGCCAGAATCCTTGACTTTAAACTCTATGATTACGGCATTGTCTGTCCATTCTTTGGCTCCATCATCACATCATACCTTCCCCCGGCAAGCGCAGCTTGCTGTAAGCTTCTCCCGGTTGGAGGTAATGATATAGTGCTCAGACGCAATCTCATCCCTTATTATACATGCTTCCCATATAACCTACAAGAAAATCACACAAAATTTCGCAGCATCTATACCATTACCAAACAAAACAGGACAGAATCAGTTCAACAGCCCCGGTCGAACCAACTCTATCCCATTACCCGGATACCTCTTCCTCTTATTTGTCCTCGGGCTACTCCTCAAACTTTTCCCGAAGCTTCAAAAGCGCCTTCTTCTCAATCCGGCTCACATAACTTCGGGAAATGTGGAGCGCTTCCCCGATCTCCCGCTGGGTCACGTCCCTGCCCGTCAAAAGTCCGTACCTTAAATAAATGATTTCTCTCTCCCGGTCGCTGAGCACCTCTGTCAGAAGGCGCTTTACCTTTTTTGCGTTTTCACAGAACTCCATCTGCTCCGTCACTTCAGTCTGTTCCTGCTCGATGATATCCAGCAGATTAATCTCGTTCCCTTCTTTATCCGTACCGATCGGCTCAAACAGGGACACTTCCCTCGCACTCTTTTTCTTGGATCGTAACAGCATCAAAAGTTCATTGTCAATACAGCGGGAGGCGTAGGTGGACAGCTTCCCCTTACCTGCGTCAAAGGATGATATGGCCTTGATCAGACCGATAGTGCCTATGGAAATCAGATCCTCCATATCCTCATCCACATTTTGATATTTTTTGGCAATGTGGGCCACCAGGCGAAGGTTTCTTTCTATCAAAATTTCCCTTGCCTTTTTTGCTTCTTCGCCGTTTCCTTCTTTTAATTGCTGCAGATAATAAGCCTCCTCCGAGGCCGACAGCGGTTGACTAAAGGTTTTCAAAAGGCGCCCCCAAAGTCATTTTTATTATTGTATGACTCTTGGGGCCCTCAAGTGCCTTTCCACAAAAATTTCCTGCGGCGGGCCGCTGATGCAGCGCACCACCACGCATGAAAGCCGACTGCTCCGCACTTCGTGCTCCAGCAATGGCCACTGTCCGGGGCTTTCACAATAAAAATTCCGCCATCACCGCATTACTCACATCCAGTCCATATTCACTCAGAAAGATTCTCTCATCCTCCGCACTCTTCTCGCAGAGCAAAACCCCCTGTCCCAGAAGCTTTTGCGCCGTCCGGCCATAGATCTCCCAGAAACTCCTTCCAAAGGCCCGTTCAAAATCCATGCAGGAAATTCCCCTGGTAAGGCGAAGCCCCAGAAACATAAACTCTTCCATCTGATCTTCCCGAGAGAGCGTTTCCACGTTTTCCACGTTTTCCCCGCAGGTCTTTACATAGGCGTCAAAACTTGCGCTGTTGCTGTATCTCGTCTCCCCGATCAGGGAGGCCGCCCCCAGCCCAAATCCCGCATAATCCCCCCTCGTCCAGTAAACCTTGTTATGTCTGCATTCAAAACCGGGGCGGGCGTAATTGGAAATCTCGTATCTTTGATAGCCTTTTTCCTTTAACACGGCGCAGGTCATCTGGTACATAAGCCGATCCGTCTCCTCGTCCGGGAGCTCTGGCCTGTGCTCGTAAAACCAGGTCCCCTCTTCCAGAATCAGGCTGTAGGCCGATATGTGCTCCGGAGGCGGGTTTAAGGAAAGCACCCTGGAGAGGGTATCCCGATAGCTCTGCACGGTCTGCCCGGGCAGGGCCGACATCAGATCCACGTTTATGTTGGAAAAGCCCGCCCTCCGGGCCGCCTCATAGGTCGTAAGAAAATCCCCATAGGTATGGATCCTCCCAAGCATTGCGAGCTCTGCGTCATCCGCCGACTGCAGTCCAAGGCTTAAGCGGTTCACTCCCATTCGGACATAACCGGAGAGCTTTGCTGGCGAAACCGTGCCCGGATTTGCCTCAACGGTGATTTCCCGCTCCTGCGCCATGGAATAATTGTCGGTAACCGTTCCCAGAATCCTCTCCATCTCCGAAACGGAAAGCAGGGAGGGCGTTCCCCCTCCCACAAAAACCGTCTGCACCTCATATCCTGTCAAATCCTGCGCCTTCCTCCCGATCTCCTGCGAAAGGCATTCCAGGTAAAGCTCCCGTTTGTCCTGATCCGCCGGAAAGGACAGGAAATCGCAGTACCGGCACTTCCGGATACAGAAGGGGATATGGATGTAAAGGCTCAGGGGTTTTTTCTCAGTTCTCATCCAGCTTCAAAACGCTCATAAAGGCCTTCTGGGGAACCTCCACGCTGCCAATCTGACGCATGCGCTTCTTTCCTTCCTTCTGCTTCTCAAGAAGCTTCTTTTTCCGGGTGATATCGCCGCCATAGCACTTGGCAAGCACATCCTTGCGCATGGCCTTCACCGTCTCCCTTGCGATAATCTTGCCCCCCACCGCAGCCTGAATGGGAATCTCAAACAGATGCCTCGGAATCTCCTCCTTCAGTTTTTCGCACATCCTTCTTCCGCGCTCATAGGCGCTGTCCCTGTGAACGATAAAGGAGAGGGCGTCCACTTCCTCCTTATTGATCAGAATATCCAGTTTCACAAGCTCGGACTGCTCATAGTCCTTCAGCTCATAGTCAAAGGACGCATAGCCTCTGGAACGGGATTTGAGTGCGTCAAAAAAGTCATAGATGATCTCATTGAGAGGAAGCTCATACTTGAGAAGCGCTCTGGTCTCCTCCATGTATTCCATGCTCAGATACCGTCCCCGGCGCTCCTGGCAAAGCTCCATGATGGAGCCGATAAACTCCGTGGTCACCATGATCTCCGCGGAAACCACAGGCTCCTCCATAAACTCGATCTCTGCGGGATCCGGCAGATTGGAGGGATTGGTCAGCTCCACCACCTCCCCGTTCGTCTTATGCACCTTGTAGATAACGCCCGGGGCCGTAGTCACAAGATCCAGATTGTACTCCCGCTCCAGCCGTTCCTGAATAATCTCCAGATGCAGCAGGCCGAGAAAACCGCAGCGGAAGCCAAAGCCAAGAGCCATGGAGGTTTCCGGTTCATAGTGGAGGGCGGCGTCATTGAGCTGAAGCTTTTCCAGGGCGTCCCGCAAATCCGTATATCTGGCGCTGTCCGCCGGATAAATCCCGCAGTATACCATGGAATTCACTTTCTTGTAGCCGGGAAGCGGCTCGCTGCAGGGCCTTGCGGCTTCCGTCACCGTATCGCCCACAGCCGTATCCTTCACATTCTTGATGGAGGCCATGATATAACCTACCATCCCTGCGGAAAGTTCTTCACTGGCAATAAACTGCCCTGCGCCGAAATAGCCCACCTCCACCACATCGGCCACGGCACCTGTAGCCATCATACGGATGGACGTGCCCTTGTGCACCCGCCCTTCCATCAGGCGGCAGAAGATGATGACGCCTTTGTAGGGATCATAGACGGAGTCAAAAATAAGCGCCTGCAGAGGGTTGTCCGGATTTCCGCCGGGCGCCGGTATCTTCTCCACCACCGCCTCAAGCACCTCCTCGATCCCTGTACCGTTCTTTGCGGAAATCAGAGGGGCGTCCTGAGCCTCAATTCCGATAATATCCTCAATCTCGTTTTTGACCCGTTCCGGCTCCGCACTTGGCAGATCGATCTTGTTGATCACCGGAAAAACCTCCAGGTTGTGATCCAGGGCCAGATAAACGTTTGCCAAAGTCTGGGCCTCGATTCCCTGCGCCGCATCCACCACCAAAATGGCGCCGTCGCAGGCCGCAAGGCTTCTGCTGACCTCATAGTTAAAATCCACATGCCCCGGCGTGTCGATCAGGTTAAAAACATACTCCTGCCCGTCTCTCGCCTTGTAGATGGTCCGCACACTCTGGGCCTTGATGGTGATTCCCCTCTCCCTCTCCAGATCCATGTTGTCCAGAACCTGGGCCTGCATTTCCCTGCTGGTAAGGAGTCCTGTTTTTTCTATAATTCTGTCTGCCAATGTAGACTTTCCATGATCGATATGGGCTACAATGCAGAAGTTTCTGATTCTGCTCTGGTCTGTCTGCGCCATGCGTACCTCCTGTATTTCCCGCACCTGTGTGCTTTTTCGCTACTGGAAGTATAACATATTCATCCCCCGAGTACAATGGAAATGATGTGGGCGAGGGGTTCGCATGCATTTCGGATTTCCTCCACTGTGTTGGTCTGGGCGCCCAGCTCGATCAGCATGCTCCTCGGTCTCAAGTGAAGATTGTAGCGGTATGCCTTCAGATAAATTTTACGGGCGATTCCCGGATAATACTCATTGGCCGCCACCTGGGCCTGAAAGGAAAAGGCCAGGTTCTCCTGTATGTATGGATTTTCCAGATAGGAAATGTCCCCCTTTTTCCGCAGATAACTCATTCCGTTGAAAAACATGAACCGGGCCGTGGGCCGGCCTTCCAGATCCATCACCAGCTTCTGCCCCTCCCGCACCGCATCCCTGTGCAGGTCGATCACCACCTCAATGGTCGGATTCTGCTCCAGGATTTCCTCCAATGCCGGAAGGGAATTGTTGTAGGCATAATCCCGTCCTTCCACATCATATTCTCCGGTATGGTGCAATACTTTAAAGCCGTACTCCTGCTCGAGAAGCTGTGCCAGATACTCTCCCGCCCCCACAATGGTGGTGGACTTATCTCCCAAAACGGAATCCGCAAAGGCCTCCTGCGAATGTGTGTGGTAAATCAAAATCTGCGGTCCTTCAGCGTCCTGGTTTACCGAAAGGTCGCTGTACAGAAGGGAATCCAGGTTCATATATTCTTCCTTCAGGAGAGTTGTATTATCAATGGCATAAAAGTTGGAAACCAGTTCGTTATATCCCCAGTCCTCGGACCAGTCATAAGTATAGGAGGGCTCCTCCGGCTTTAAAAAACCCTCAGGCACAGCAATCTCCTCCTGTGCAGGCTCCTGTGTGTCCTGTGGCTCCTGTACGTCCTCCTGCTGCGCAGGCGCTTCCTCCTGGCCGGTATGTGTGCGGTTCTCCCGCTGCATTTCTTCCAGCATACTGTTTTCTATATGTAAGGCATCCTTCCCGTAATCCAGATGGCTCTCTTCTATATTCTTATTGTCCTCGTCCGTCCCCTCCTGCCTCATGATAATTTCCGCCATGCTCCCGTCCTCGGTCTGTTCCTGGCCGCCGTATTCCATGGCGTAGGAATAAATGGGCATCCTGCCAAGCAGGATCTCCTGTGCAAGCCGTACCGGATTTCCGTCCTCCTTCCCTTCCTCCAGATAGGCGGGCAGCAGAAAATAGGTTTTCTGAATCTGCCTTGTCGCGGCAGCTCCCAGAAAGCTCCAGATCCCTCCCCCGCCCTTCTCATCCGGTTTCTGGCTTTTCAGGTAATTTACCGCCATACAGACCAGTCCGACTGAAATAACAGACAGAAGGATCCACTTTTTTATTTTTGCAAGCCTTTTATCCCTCATGACAGGCCACCTCACTAAAAAAGTATATGCCTGTATCCTTTCAATCATTCCTGGGCGCCGGCCGTCTAAAGCTCCAGGGCTTTGTTCAGGGCGTCGCAGATAATATGGCTGATCTGCTTGATCTCGTAATCCACGTCTTTTCCTGTGACATACATATTGTACAGCTCGCCCATGCCGTTCCGCAGCTCTTCCTGCAGGTCCACCGCCTCCTTACAGATACTGTGCAGAACCTTTTCCAGCGCATCATTGACAATCGTTGCGGCATCCACCACTGTCGGCACCCCTATGGCAATAACGGGTACTCCGAGGCTTTCCCTTGTGATGGAATTTCTGTGGTTTCCCACTCCGGAACCCGGATGGATTCCCGTATTCGTCACCTGTATCGTCCGGTTGAGCCTTCTGGTGGATCGGGCGGCAAGGGCGTCCACCACAACCACCACGTCCGGCTTTGTTTTCTCCACAACCCCTTTGATGATTTCCGCAGTCTCCATGCCAGTCTTGGCCATGACGCCCGGCACAAGACCGCTAGTCATATGGACTTTGCTCTTTCCGTAAGCCGCCTTGCCGAATTCTTTGACCATGTGTCTTGTGATGGTCAGGTTATCCACCACGTTTGGGCCCAGTGCATCCGCCGTCACATCCCGGTTTCCAAGCCCCACCACCAGCACGGAGATCTCCTCATCCATTCCCGGAATAATCGCCCGTAGCTGCCTTGCAAGCTCGTCGGATATTTCCTTGTGGTATTCCTCGTCCGGCAGCGCCATGGCAGGAGCCTCCAGGGTGATGTAGGTACCTATGGGCTTGCCGAGCACTCTTGCGCTGTTCTTTGACTCAATGATTACCCTGGTCACCTTCACTTCGGTTTCCTCGTCATAATTCTCATCAACCGTTACACCCCGGAGCTCTTCTGCACTCTCCTCCACATTTTCTCTCGCCTCCAGAGCCAGATCCGTCCTTACTTTAAAGCCGCTCATCTTTCCTCCAAAATCATACCTTTTCCGTGCTTGCCCGAACTTTTAGCATTCTGTTCTCAGTATGCGCAGTCTTTTCCATAACTACTCACAAATTATCAGGAAAATATTTGAAATACTATTGACAGACGAATCCGTACAGGCTAAAATAATAGACGTGTGTTTACATTAAGACGTCCGTGTCTCCGGCTTTAATGAAACACCTTGAGTGTGAACGAATCGAAGAGGAGGTGTGATCATGGCTAATATTAAATCAGCTAAAAAGAGAATTTTAGTAAACAGAACGAAGGCTGCCAGAAACAAAGCGATCAAATCCGGTGTTAAAACAGCTGTCAAGAAGGTAAACGCCGCTATCGCCGCAAATGATAAGGCTGCCGCTCAACAGGAACTGATTGCTGCTACATCTACGATCGGCAAGGCTGCTTCCAAGGGCGTTTATCACAAAAATACAGCTGCCAGAAAAGTTTCGCGTTTAGCGCAGGCTGTAAACAAGATGGCCTAGTTTTTCAGATAGATTCGCATATGGATAAGAAATCATCCCGGTTCTGACCCTCACAGGAACCGGGATTCTTTCATCTCATGGATTTTCCAATACTTCCCGGTATATCCTCCCGATCTCGTCGGCAGGCACCCCCGCAATCTCGCCCTGCAGGGTACCGCCTGACAGAATCCCGATATAATTTCCATAAAGGTCAAAGATCCCGCTGCCGGACATCCCTGGAACCGCCCTGCAGCCGCCATAGAGCATCTCCCTCCCATAGTCGGCCAGGTACCTCCTCTCGTCCAGGATCCTTCCCTCGCACAGAACCGGACTGTCCGGGCTGCTGGCCGCATCCACGATAAAAAAACTTCCGGATGCATTTAAGGTTTCACAGCCCCCGCCCCGCATGCGCACACTTTTCAGGCTAAGAAGCTCCTCAAAGGGAAAAAGGCCTGCCGGAACACTGATAAAACCCACGTCCGCCTCTTCTCCCAAGCCAAGTATCCTTCCGTCTGCGATCCTCCCGTTAAAAAAGGTCACAAAACCTTCCCCGTCAAAGTAATCCAGCACATGACGGTTGGTCACAATAATAATCTCATCCTCTGTCAGCGCATAGATATTTCCGCTTCCGTAATGCCCGCCTCCCTGTATGCGCACACAGCTGCCAAGCACGTTTGCGAATGCCGCAGCCTGATCTTCCTCTTCAAGAAGCGGCGTCCCCGTCAGCCCAAGATGAACAAGCGCCTGATAATCCTCCTCAAAAGTGGTGGATTGTATCAGACGCCCCATATCCGGTTCCTTTGCATATGCTGTTGCTGCGGACGGCAAAAACGCCAATAAAATCAGATAACAGCAAAAAAATTTGTGTTTACTCCACGGATACCATTTACTCATTTCAATCTCTGATTCATCGATCATACCAAATTAATGAAGAAACCAAGCAGGACGATAAGCCGGGTTATGTCGCGAATGATCATCTGTCTAGCGCCGCCGTCGCCGGCAACGTCAAGCGACCCACCTGAAAGCTCGCCGGGCCGGCTTAACGCTTTCTGTTCGGTCTTGCTTCGGATGGGGTTTACATGTGCCCTGCCCGTTACCGTGCAGGCGGTAGTCTCTTACACTCCCTTTCCACCCTTACCCCAAAAGTTCAGCCTCGCCAAATTCTGGCAAAACGTCAAACTTGGGGCGGTTTATTTCTGTTGCACTGGCCTTGGAGTCACCTCCACCGGACGTTATCCGGCATCCTGCCCTGTGAAGCCCGGACTTTCCTCACCTGCCCGAATCGGGCACGGCCACCAGCCATGCCGCCGGTTCGGGCAGCCGCGATCATTTGTCCTACTTGATTCTTTCTATATTATATAGTATATTGCGGCAAAGTCAATCAATTAAATCAAACGGATTTAAACCGGAAAACAGCTTCCCCCTATAAATTCCCGGCAGATCGAATTGCTGGGCACGTTCCCGCTGTCAATTCCGAGAAAATACTCCAGGAATTTCAGAAGCCGCTTTGCCTCATGGTACTCCGGCTCCTGCTGTCCGATTTCAAACAAAAGAGGCTCCGCATACTGCTTGAGCACGGAAAGCTCATAAATCATGACGGAATTAAACATTTCATCCGCGCCCTCCTGAAAAGGAAAGATATACATTTCCTCCCCTCTTCTCACAGAAGGCCACATGTTGATCGTCCTCTTTGCGCTTGCCCCCCTCGTCCTTGCGTCACGGACGATCCTGCGCAGCAGCCTTCCGTCCGTGGTGGGAATCCGGTTGTGCTCATCGATATTCAGGCTGGTAAGGGCGCTGATGTAAATCTTGAACTTGCTCTCATCCGGCAGCGCCTGGGTGGTTTTGGGATTCAGCCCGTGAATTCCCTCGATCACCAGGATATCCTCATCGCCAAGCCGCTTGACGTTTCCCCTGTACTCCCGCTTCCCGCTCTTAAAGTTAAAGGAGGGCAGCTCCACCGCCTCACCGTTCAAAAGCCGGGTCATGTCGCTGTTAAACAGCTCCAGGTCAATGGCTTCCAGGCATTCGAAATTGTAATCGCCGTTCTCATCCCTTGGCGTCTTCTCCCTGTCCACAAAATAATCATCCAGCGCAATGGGATGCGGCTTCTTTCCATAGGTGCGCAGCTGGATGGAAAGCCGATGGGAAAAGGTGGTCTTTCCGGAGGAGGAGGGCCCTGCGATCAGCACAAACTTCACATTGCCCCGGTCCACGATATTTTTGGCAATCTCGCCGATCCTGCGTTCCAGCAGAGCCTCCTGAACCAGTATCATATCGTTCATGCCGCCGCCGCAGATGGCCTCGTTCAGGTCGCCCACCGTGTCAATTCCCACCATTTCCCCCCACAGGGAAGAGGTCTTAAGTGCGCCAAAAAGCTTTTCCCTCGGTTCAAAGTAATCAATCTTATCCGGTTCTCCCATACCGGGCAAAAGAAGCAGGATCCCGTCCTCATAATGCGTGAGGTCAAAATATTTGACATACCCCGTGCTTGGCAGCATATATCCGTAATAATAGTCGTAGAATCCGTCCAGACAGTATACGTTTACAAAAGAGCTCCTTCGGTAACGGAACAGCTTTTCCTTGTCCAGCATCTTATATTTTTTGAAAATCGCCCTGGCATCATCAAGAGAATAGGACTTCTTGGTTATGGGAAGGTTCATCTGTGCCAGAGTGCGCATTCTCTCACCGATCCGGCCCACCATATCGCCGGTCAGCTTCTGCTGCATCTTAACCTCGCAGTAATAGCCCTGACCGATGGCGAACTCCACCTTGGCCTTTTCCACATTTTCACTGCCGAGCACATCATACACGGCTTTTATCAGCATCATGGTCGCCGTCCGCACATAAGCTTTGTGGCCGATATTGTCCTTCAATGTCAGAAACGACAGACGGCAGTCTTTGTTCACGGTTTTGATCAGCTCCCTGATCTTGTAATTTTCCAGAACCAGCGCAATCATATTCCCATACTGCGCCTGGTATTCGTTTGCAATGGCCTCATAGGAAATACCCTCCGGGTATTCCCTCTCCACTCCCTCAATTATAATCTTTGCCATAGATCCCCTTGCTCCTTTCTCCTCGCCAGCGAATAAAACCTCTGGCGTCATTTCCTTCACATCCCCCATAATGCCTCAGCCTTTTCAAGAAGCGAAAGCTCTCCCGTAAGCTCCCTCACCCGTCCCTGGTGCCGCGCACCGTCTCTCCCGAGCCGGTCCAGGATTTCCTTCTTTGTCCGGATCTCCTTTTGAACAAACCGCAGAAGATAAGGATCCCTCTCCTTAAGAAGAAGCGGCCCGAGCAGATCGCCCAGGACGGTCTCCTCCCCTTCTTCCAAAAGCTTTCCGTATCTGCAGAGCTTTTCCGACTCCTGTGTCCGCTTTGCCGAAAGACCCGAAGACCGCGCAACCTTCATCAGGGGGTAAAACTTTCCCTCCTCAAAAACCATTCTCTCTTCAATAAACCGATATCCGTTTTCCCGCAGGAATTTCCGGAAAAGAGGAAGCTCCGACTGAGGCTGAAGCACCAGCTCCTCAAAATCCGCCGTTTTCTCCCGATCCTTTTCCAAAATCTCCATCATAAGGCGTCCGCCCATTCCCGCACACAGGAGCGTATCCGCTTCCCCGGCCCGGTAAGCGCTAAGCCCGTCCGATAAGCGCAGGGTTATGTAATCCTCTGCCCGGTATTTATGAACATGCTCTTCCGCCCGGAGGAGCGGTCCTCTTCGGACATCCATGGCAAGCACCCGGGGCGATTTCCCGCTCTGAACCAGGTAAATCGAGACATAGCCGTGGTCGCATCCCACGTCGCACACCCGTTTCCCCTGGGATACCAGATCTGCCGCAGCCTGCATCCGCTTTGAAAGTGAAATGACTCTTTCCATAAAAATGCCTAGTCCAGATAATCCTTGAGCTTGCGGCTTCTGCTGGGGTGGCGCAGCTTGCGAAGCGCCTTTGCCTCGATCTGTCGGATCCGCTCTCTGGTAACGTTAAATTCCTTTCCCACTTCCTCCAGAGTCCTGGCTCTTCCGTCATCAAGCCCGAACCGCAGACGCAGTACCTTCTGCTCCCTGTCCGTCAGTGTGCCGAGAACCTCCACCAGCTGCTCCTTTAACAAGGTAAAAGCCGCCGCATCCGCAGGCACAGGCACATTGTCATCCTGAATAAAGTCCCCAAGGTGAGAATCCTCCTCCTCGCCGATGGGCGTCTCCAGGGAAACGGGCTCCTGGGAAATCTTGAGGATCTCCCTCACGCGCTCCACCGGAAGGCTCATCTCCTCCGCAATCTCCTCCGGAGTGGGTTCCCGCCCAAGCTCCTGCAAAAGCTGTCTGCTCACCCGGATCAGTTTGTTTATGGTTTCCACCATGTGCACCGGTATCCGGATCGTTCTTGCCTGGTCGGCAATGGCCCTTGTAATTGCCTGACGAATCCACCAGGTTGCGTAGGTGGAAAACTTATATCCCTTGCGGTAATCGAATTTTTCCACGGCCTTGATCAGCCCCAGGTTTCCTTCCTGAATCAGATCAAGAAAGAGCATGCCTCTTCCTACATATCTCTTGGCAATGCTGACCACGAGACGCAGATTCGCCTCGGCAAGACGCTTCTTTGCGTCCTGGTCTCCCAGCTCCATCTTCTGGGCGAGTTCGATCTCCTCCTCGGCGGAGAGCAGCGGAACCTTCCCAATCTCCTTGAGATACATTCGCACCGGATCCTCTATGCTGACGCCGTCCGGTACGGACAGGTCGATATTTTCCATATCAACCTCATCCTCCTCGGTGAGTATGATCTCCTCGTCATCCACATCATCCTCTTCCGTGATTCGCAGCACATCCACATTGTTTTGTTCCAGGGTCTCCAAAATTTTGTCAAACTGTTCCTCGCCCAATGCCATATCAGCGAAATATTCACTGATTTCCTGATATTCCAGAACATTTTTCTTTTTCTTGGCAACGGCTAAGAGAGTTTTCAGTTTCTCATCAAATTTTGCCTGTGCGTTTTCATCCATTGTGAATTCCCATCCTTCCTAATTTTCTATACAGTATTTACTCTAATCCAGCGAAATATGCGTTTTGCTAAGTTCTTCCAGCGCTTTTTTGCCTGCGATCACCTGATTGACAGCCGCCATATCCGCACCAAGCTGTCCGGAAAAATACTCATAGCTGTTTCTCTTTACCGCAAGAAGGATGTCGTGAAATGCCTTTTCCCGCTCCTGCTTTCCTGAAAGTTCTTCCAGCCTGGTATTGAACACCCCCGCAGCCTGTCTCTGCTCCTCCTCGTCCGTAAACAGGCTGATGATGGCGGCCGGGTTCATCTCCCCCTGATCCAGCCCCTCGAAGAGCTTCACAGCTATCTTCCGGTACAGCTCCTCCGTAAAATCCTCCGGAGAAATATATTTCTTTATCCTGGGGTAAAGGGAAGGTTCCTCCACCAGCCAGGTTAACAGCAGACGCTGGGACTTCCTGCGGTTTTCCGCAGGCTGATCCTTCCTGCCCATGCCGGATTTCGGACGCTGGACAGGACTTGCAAACCCCGTCTGGGAAGCGTAGGACAATACCAGCTTTCTCAGATTCTGAAAACCGATCCCATACCGTTCCGCCACGGCCTGGATATAGTTTTCCCGCTCCACTTCCTCGGAAAAACCGCAGAGCCTTTTCGCAATCTCGCGGTAAAACCTTGTCTTGGACTCCGGATCCTTCAGGTCGTATTCCCTCTGCAGCATGCGCAGCTCAAAGAAAAAGGAATTTTCCGCCTGGGCGATCCTCTCCGCAAAGGCCTCCCGCCCCCTGTTTTTGATAAACTCATCCGGATCCTTGAAGGGCTCCATACTCAGCACCCTGCCGGTAAGCCCCGCCCCGCGCAGAATCCCAATGGCCCGAAGCGCCGCCCGCACCCCCGCACCGTCACTGTCATATGCAAGGATCACCTCCCTGGCGTAACGGCCAATAAGAGAGGCCTGTCCCTCCGTAAAGGCCGTTCCAAGGGAGGCAGCGGCCTGGGTGAAGCCTGCCTGGTGCATGGCGATCACATCCATATAGCCCTCGCAGAGTATGATGTTGTTCTGCCTTGCGCTCTTTGCAAGGTTCAGGCCGTAAAGATTCCGGCTCTTGTCAAAGATCATGGTCTCTGGGGAGTTTAAATATTTGGGCTTCCCGTCTCCCATTACCCTTCCGCCAAAGCCGATGACCCGGTGGTTGCTGTCCTGTATGGGAAACATGACCCGGTTCCAGAACTTGTCATGCATTCCGTGTTTTTCGTCAAAGCCTGCCAGCCCGGCCTCCTGCAGCAGGCCGTCCTCATAGCCTTTTCCCCTGAGATATTTTACAAGGTCGTTGCTTGTCATATTGGCAAACCCAAGCCCGAATTTCCGGATGGTCTCATCAGACAGCTGCCTGTCCCTCAAATACTGATATCCGGCCTGCCCGCTTTTTGTGCGCAGCTGGTAATAAAAGTATTTGGCAGCCTCCTTGTTTACTTCCAGAAGCCTTGCGCGTTTAGTGTCCCTTTTTTTGGCTTCCCCGCCGTAATCGGCCTCGGGAAGACGAACGCCCGCCCGATCCGCAAGAAACTTTACCGCCTCCTGAAAGGAGTAGTTCTCATACTGCATGATAAAGGTAAAAACATTTCCTCCCGCACCGCAGCCGAAGCAGTAAAACATCTGTTTTCCCTGGGAAACCGAGAAGGAAGGCGATTTTTCATTGTGAAAAGGGCACAGCCCAAAATGGCTGCTCCCTTTCCTCTGCAGTCTGACATAACCGGAGATCACATCCACAATATCGTTTTTCGTGCGTATTTCTTCAACCAGCTCATCCGGATAATACATATTCTCTCCTAATAATGCCATGACCTGGGAATGTAGATCTCCTCGTATTTTGCAATGGCAAACCGGTCTGTCATGGCGCCTATGTAATCACAAACTATCTTTTCCTCAGCCTCTCCTCTGTCAATCAGCTTTTTCAGATCCTCCGACAAAAGCTCCAGATGATGGCGGTAATAGCTGTAAAGGGTCTGCATCAGCATCTCCGCCTTTCCCTCCTGGCTTTTGGCTTCCTTGTGCTGATAGACATTTTCAAACATAAACTGACGCAACTTCTTCATGGCCTGCGCCACGGGCTCTGACATCCGAATATCGTCCCTGCCGCTGCTGGTACTCACAATATCATGAATAAAGTGATCCAGCCGCTCCCCCGTGGTCGCCCCGATCACGTCGCTGATCTCCTTTGGGATATCCTTCTCCGTGAGGATTCCTGCCCGGATTGCGTCGTCCATATCGTGATGGATATAGGCGATCTTATCCGAAAAACGGACAATCTTTCCCTCAAGCGTGGAGGGCATCCCCCTTGTCTGATGATTCAGAATCCCGTCCCGGACTTCATAAGTCAGATTCAGCCCTGCTCCTCCCTTCTCCAGCAGATCCACGGTCCGCACGCTCTGTTCGCTGTGCCTGAACCCATAGGGGCACACGGCGTTCAGTGCGCGTTCTCCCGCATGGCCAAAAGGCGTATGGCCGAGATCATGGCCAAGGGCGATTGCTTCCACAAGATCCTCGTTCATCCGAAGGGCCTTTGCAATGGTTCTTGCGTTCTGGGAAACCTCCAGCGTGTGGGTAAGCCTGGTCCGGTAATGATCTCCCTCCGGAGTTAAAAACACCTGGGTTTTGTCCTTGAGCCTTCGGAAAGACTTGGAATGCAGAATCCTGTCCCTGTCCCTCTGGTAGACCGGCCGGATATCACACTGCTCTTCCGGGCGCAGCCTTCCCCTGGAATCCCTGCTGTGAGCCGCATAGGGGCTCAGATATTCTGTTTCTAGCCGCTCCAGATTTTCTCGAATGTTCATAAATATACTCCTGAAACCAACATCCTCTATTTACAATATTCTGCACAGACAGCTCATTTCCTTTTTCTGTCTGGAAAATTTTCTACCTGTGCGGTTGCAATCCAATGATCTGTATGCATGCCATTTATGGCAATGCAGACAGGTATTGGATTGCAACCCACTCCCAAATGAGCAAAATGTGGATGCGCAAGCAGACACAGAAGCGCATAAGCGCGGGTTTTGCGAATGTGGGAGTCAGGTTGGATGCTCCCTGGCGCGTCCAACCGCACAATAGCTATCTGCAGATATCATAGATAAACTCCGCACACTTTTCCATGGCCTCGTAGGAAGTCTTAAGCGGAGACATCTGGAAGACATGCCACATTCCCTTGTAGACATCCATCTTCACGGACACGTTTTCCTTTATCATTTTCTTGTGGAGGGAGACGGAGTCATTCAAAAGGATCTCATTGTCCCCTACCTGGATATAGGTGGGCGGGAAACCGGAAAAATCCCCGAAAAGCGGAGAAATGAGAGGTTCTGTCAGCTCTTCCTTTGGAGCGTAATTGTGAATCATCCGGTTTAAATACTCCTCGTCCAGAACCGGATCCGCCTCTTTTCGGCTCTCATGGCTCTTTCCGGATGAGGTGAGATCCGTCCACGGCGACAAGAGCACCAGGCCTCTTGGAAGAAGCCTTTTTTCCTCCTTCAGCTTCAGGGTAAGGGCAAGGGCAAGATTTCCTCCCGCAGAGTCCCCCGCAAGAATGATATCCCTCGCTCCATAACCGAACAACATCAGATAATCCCACACCTTCACGGCATCCTCAAGAGCCGCCGGATAGGGATTTTCCGGCGCAAGCCGGTAGTCAAAGCAGAGCACGTCCATGGACGTGGAGGCCGCCAGCTTGGTGGTGAGTGTCCTGGCATAGACACTGCTTCCCGTGGAGTAGCCTCCGCCATGGCAGTATAAAATCACGTATTTTTTCATGTGAACCCGGTTCACGCAGACCCACTCCGCCTCCATCCCTTCCAGCTCCAGCGGCCGGATCAGCACATCCTTCGCATTTCCGAGCAAGGCTCCCACCTGATCCTGGGAATGCCTGTGCTTCTCAATGTCCGGATGGTCGATCATGCCGTGAACTTTGCGGATCAGGCTCATCATACTCAGATTCAGTGCCTCCGGCGAAGGCTTCTTTGTCAGCAGTCTTCTTGCTTCCTTTGGAGCCCTGGATTCCTTTGCGGCCTTTTGCGTCTTTGGTGTAATAGCCATAATTCCTCCCCGTTATCGTCTCTTTTCCCAGGCGGATGTACAGCCAGGAAAAACATATTCTTTCCCGCATAGTGTAGCACACTTTCCCCATTTTGTGTTATACTAATTAAAAATGCCAGGGTCAAAAGGTCATGCATGTTATGCTTTCCTATTTATGCATAACTTCGGAACCCGTAAAACATGAAAAACATTTTCAGAAGGAAGATACGATTGAATAAACTTAAATCCGGAAAAAAAAACGCCGGCGTCTCCGGCACAGAAAAAAAGATCTGGTACAAACTGGATCTGTCCGCTATCGTGTACCCGACTCTGCAGCGCAGGGATTTCTCTTCCGTTTACCGCCTGTCCGTGCTCCTGAAAGAGCCCATAGATCCAAAGATCCTCCAGCAGGCCGTTGATACCGCCCTGGAGCGCTTCCCCACCTACAAAACCGCCATCCGCAAAGGACTCTTCTGGCGCTATCTGGAACCAAACCACAGGCCCGGCCCCTTCGTCCAGAAGGACGTGCGGAATTTCTGTATGCCCATGCCCTTTAAGGCGAATAACCGCTATCTTCTGCGGGTCTATTATTACGGCTGCCGTATCTCCCTGGAAGCGCATCACAGCCTGGGCGACGGGAGCGGCGGCATGTATGTGCTGCAGACTATCACGGCTGTCTATCTGCGGCTTCTCGGCCACACGGTGAGCAACGGCTTTTTCGTGAAGGATATCGGGGAAGCTCCGGATCCGGAGGAGCTGGAGGATGCCTACATGCGCTATGCCAACGCCAAGGTATGCCCCAAGCGGCCCGGTGAGAAGACCTACCGCGTGCGGGGCACCAAGGAGCCCTTTTACACCTTTAATGTCATTGACGGGATCCTTTCCGTCTCCGAGGTCATGACGGTGGCCAAAAAATATGACGCCACCATCACGGAGTATCTGAACGCCGTTCTCCTCTACGCCCTCCTGAAAAAGCAGCAGAACGAATGGCATCTGCGCCTTCGTCCGGTAAAAATCGCCATGCCCGTGAACCTTCGGCGCTTTTTCCCCTCAAAAACCCTGCGGAATTTTATCACCATGGTCTATCCCGTGGTGGATCCCCGCCTTGGGGATTACAGCTTTCCGGAGATCGTAGCCCAGGTGCACAATTACATGCGCTACTATATTAATGAAAAATTTTTAAAGGGCGACATCACTACCAACGCCAGCACCCAGCGCAACCCCTTCATCCGTATCGTGCCTCTCTTTGTCAAGGATTTTGTGGTGAGGCTCTTTTACACCAGGGTTCAGGACAAAAATTCCTCCGCCGGGCTCACCAACATGGGCGCAATCAAGGTTCCGGAGGACATGAAGCCCTATATCGAGCGTTTTGATATCTATATGGGGCAGCCCTTTTCCTCCCGGACCAACTGCGCTATCATCAGCTTTGAGGATATTCTCACCGTGAATTTTGCCAGCAGCATCATGGAATCGGATGTGGAACGGTATTTTTTCCGCAAGCTGGTTGCGGACGGCATCCATGTAACCATAGAAAGTAATCGCACGTAAGGGCAGGCAGACGGCCGGCCCTCGGAAAGGAAAGCTTATGTCATATTGTGTCAACTGCGGCGTGGAGCTGGAACGCTCCCTGAAAAAATGTCCCCTTTGCAACACGCCTGTCATCAACCCCGGCGAACTGCAGAAGCTGACAGCACAAAACGCCCCTTATCCAAAGGAAAAGGGGCAGGTGGATGTGGTAAAGCGCAAGGATCTTGCCATCCTTACCACGGTGGTTCTCTCCGCCACGTCCCTGTGCTGTCTGCTTTTGAATCTCTTTGTCTTTTCCGGCAGTCCCTGGTCCCTGTTCATCATCGGGGCCTGCCTGATCCTGTTCGTGCTCATATTTCCGCTGGTGATCTACACAAAGCTGCCAATCTATCTTTCCCTGGCCTTTGACGGGGCGGCCATTGGCTTTTATCTGTATATGATCACCTTCAACACGAAAAGCGACAGATGGTTTGTGCAGCTTGCCCTGCCCATCACGGCTCTTGCCACCATACTGGTGGAGATCTTCGCGCTGCTGCTGCGCACCTTCCGGGTGTCCTTCATCACCACCGCTCTGTATTTCTTTGTGGAGATCGCACTCCTGTGCGTGGGAATCGAGCTTCTGATCGACCGCTACCGGGAGGTTCCCCTGCATCTGATGTGGTCCGCCATCGTCCTTACCATCTGCGGGGTAATCGCCATCGCGCTTCTCACCATCCTGTCAAAGCGAAGGCTGCGGGAAGCCGTGCAGAGAAGGCTTCATTTTTAGAAAAAAGCGTGGTATAATCAATTTGGCGTCAGTTCAGGGATGAGTGCGGCTTTCCGTATCGCCGGTGTCTCGGTTCAATCATACAAATATCCCGGAGGAACACGCGGCGGCTGGCGCCTTTTTAAACAGATACGCCCGCCCTCAGTGCACACTCCCTGTACACCGAGGATATATACCTTTCATTTGAATTTTCCCTCGTAGTCCGTCCCGGTCTCCGACTGCATCTTCTGGACGTACGGCGCAGGGTCTTTTTTCATCTTAAGCAGCGTGTCAAAAGCAAGCAGCAGCATCCTTCCGCTGTTTCTTCCGGTTCCCGAGGTGTCCCGGTCAAGCCAGGCCTTGAAATGATCGATCTGCCAGATCATCACGTCCACCACCGTGTATCCCCCCACCTTCGCCTGGCAGGCAAAATTGCCGTTCTCCATGTAGTGGACGAACTCCCTGCAAATCTCCTCATCTGCAAAAAGATTTTCGCAGAAATTCCTGTAAAACTCCCCGCTCTCCCCAGCCTGCGTACACAGCTTCCCGACATAGCTCTCGATCCGTTCCCTCTCCATTTTGCCGCTTCCTCTCCTTTTTGCCCGCCGCCCCCGGTCGGGAGCGGCGCTTTTCTCCTCTTGTTTCCTTCATATGCTCACAAACTTCCGGTTACAGAATATAAGTATCCGCATTTACCACTCTGCTGCCCATCATCTTTTTCAGCTTTCCCAGCATGCCGCCTTCGTCCTCTTCTTCCTCCTGCTCCCCTTCACTGATCTTCGCCACATTGCCGCACACCAGCTGTATAGAGCTTTTCTGCTCCGGGCTGCAGAAAACATGGGCGCAGTTCCCCACCCAAAGCCTTTCCAGAATAAGCTCCGCTGCCGCATCCTTCTTCACCTTGAGCACCGCACAGTTTCTGATCTCCATTCCGTCCGGGGAAGCCTCCAAAAGCGCCTGATCCACCACGATTTTGGGCTGATTCGCTATATATCTTCCCTTCACAAAAACCAGCGCCTCATAAGTGGCATCCACTCTGGAAAAAGCCTCTTCCTGCCTCTTCAGGAGACGCACATTGCCCTTCACACAGAGCGCATCCAGCCTCTCAAGGCAGTTCTCGCTGCCGTCCTTAAGGTTGAGATCCCCGTCAATGTACAGGCGGGTTCCATGCTTCTGCAAGAGGGCGTCTGTAAGCTCCGTGTCCCCGTCCACGAAAGCAAAGCCTGTGGGAATCACATCCATCTCCACGCTCTCCTCAAACAAAGCGATGGACCGGGAAATCAGCTCCTGCCTCACCAGAAAGCGCTTCGTCACAAACCGCACGTTCTTTGCCACAAGAGATTCCACATCCGCCTCCGGATCCATGAGCACTACCTTCTCATCCACATAGTAGCTTCCATTCTGTCTTGCCCGGAGGGGAAAAAACCGGTCAATGGTGAATACCGGCTTTAACTCGATGCATCCGTCCGGAATACACTGCACCGAACCGTTCACCGCCAGCCGGTTCAAAAAGGGCGCCATGCTCTCGGGATATTTGGCGCTGCCGTTGACGCAGATCTTCAGAATCTTTTCCAGCACCTTCTGCGTGCCGGAACGCACGGACAGATCGCCGTTCACACAGATCACGGTCTGATCTTCGATCCGGGTATCGCCGCTGATCTCATAGCTGCCGTTGGCGCAGATCACTGACACCTCTCCCTCCACATCCAGCGTCTCGTCCGCATTACAGATCAGGGGAAGACGGTTCAGTATGGCCCTGCTGTTCTCGTCCACCAGAAGCAGATCCGCATTGATGACGATCTGTTCATAGCCCGACAGGCTTTCCTGCGTGATTTTTCGCGTGTCACAGACATCACAGTTCACAATATAATTTTTCTTCTCAAACATTTTGATACCCTCATCCTTTCCTCTCATTTCGGACGGCCCGTCCGCCTGCCGCCTCCGGGCTTTTCGTTCGCACGGCCATCCGCCTCAAGCATCTGCCGCAAACGGCTTCTGGCACCGGACAGCTTGGATCTCACGGTTCCCGCAGGCAGACCAAAAAGCCTTCCCAGCTCTGCGGAATTGTATCCCTCCAGGTATCGCAGGGTAAAAAGCTGCCTCTCGTCGGGCGCAAGTGCGGCCAGGAGCTGGTCATCATCAATCCGGGCATACTGCGCCTCATCCAGCCCTTCCTCCGGCATCTGTTCCATAACCGTCTCAAAGGACTCCCTTCTCTTCCTGTCAATGTACAGGTTTTTCACAGTCCGGTACATCCAAGCCCTCCTCCGGCTAAAATCAAGATCCGCAAGCAGCTCTGCATTTATCAGCGCGCGTAAAAATGCTTCCTGTACCAGATCCTCTGCAAGCGTCCTGCTCCCTGTCATGGATGCGCACCATCCGGTCAGCTCCCTGTAAAGGGCATCATACAATTCGTCGATCATGGCGCCTTCCGTTCCTTTCTCAAAATCCCTGTCCTTTGTGCCTTCATACAGATAACGTTTGAGAGAGGGAAAGTGTTGAAATATTTTAACTTTTGCGGCTCTGATACTCAATAACCGCAAGCACTCTCTGTTTCTCTTCCTGCGTATAGCAGGTTTCTTTTTCTAACAGTTCCTGCGCCTCTCACGCTCAAAATGAAAACGAGTATGGCTTCTCACCGCTCAATCCGGATCCACTGATCATCCTCGGCCATCCTTCCCTGTGTCTTCTCGATGATCAGAAAGGGATCGTAGAAAGGAAGATCCAGGCCCCTCAAAACAAGCTTCATCTTATCCCGGCTCCCGGGAAAGCATCGGGATTCCAGAAAAGCCTCATACTTCTCAAAGGCAGGGTGCTCCTGCCGTCCAAAAGCCCTGTCGATCAGATTATGCGTGTAATTACAGATCTTTGCTCTCCTGTTTCTCTCGTCCACGTCAATGACAGTACCATTCACCAGCCCTGCAAACTCCGCCTGCGTAAGCCGCAGTTTATTGCGTATTCTCTTTACTTCTATGACTGTCTGAAACCGCAAATGTGATCATTGAAAGCTTTCCTTTCTTTCCTTTTCGTTCTTCTGTTTATTATACCCTTAAAATAAGGGTATAATAAACAGATATTTCCTTATTTTAAAGGGTTCATTTGAAAAGATTGAAAGGAATAACCTCCCGGCACCGTCCGGATATACACAGGTTTTTTTCTCTCCGGCTCCAACTTCCCGCGCAGATCCGATACCGTGTTCGCAACCACCTTTATGGTATTTTCCGTATCCGGCCCCCACACCGCCTCCAGAATCTCTCTCCGCTCAAAGGTCTCTCCGGGCTGGCTGGCAAGGAAATAGAGCAGCTCGAATTCACGTTTTGTCAGGTTCAGATCCCTTCCGCCCCGATATACCCGCCCTTCCTTTCCGCTGATCACAAGGCCGGGAAAACAGAATGTCTCCCTCCTGGACAGAATAATGATATCCGGCTTACATGCCTCTCCTGCGGCCAGATCTGAAAGCTTCCTGCAAAAAGACCGGCCTTCCCCATCCGTGCGTATGATAATCACCTTCATGTCTTTTCCCTCGGCTCCACCAGATGCGCATGCCGCAAAGCTCTGACTATCGGCTTATAGATGAGCACCGTGATTGCCGCATTGACTCCGCCCTTGATGAGATTGAAGGGCAGAAAGGCAGGGATCAGCAGTTCGGCAATCTCCTGTCTCGTGCATCCCATATAGATGGGAGCGATCAGATAATTCCACAGCAGCATCACGCACACCATGCACATCCAGCCGGCAAGAAGACCGGCCACAGCTCCCCTGCGGCTTCGCCTTTTCTGATAGACCCATGCCGCAGTGCATGCAAAAGAACAGCTGGAAATCACATTCATGAGAAACCCGAGAATACCGTTCCCACTGATTGTGAGCATCTGTGCCAGGGAAACCACAAATGCGATCACAAAGGAAGCGCAGGGGCCGAAAATCAGACCTCCGATCACGATCACCACGTCCTTGGGATCATACTTCAAAAAGAGCACGAGGGGAATCCGTCCCACCGCCACCGCAAGATAGGCCAGTGCACAGAGCATACCGATAGTTGTAAGTTTTTTCGTGTTACTGTTCATTTCCAATACCTCCTGAAAAAATTAACACCTGAAAGCGCGGGAATGTCTTTCAGGTGTTGATCCCTAAGGTGTATTGAAAATGTCCGCAGAGCAGCCGGGCAGGGACAGAGTGTTAAAAGCCGGAGTAAACCCAGCCTGTTCAACACACCTTCTTTAATCCAGACTTTACTGTCGGTTCCGGAATCTCACCGGATCCTGCGCCGCTGCGCCTGCAGACTATACTGCCGGTCGGGAATTTCGCCCTGCCCTGAAGACATGATCGCTATTCAGTTTTGTTCTTTCAAAGGATATCATAGGCCCCGGAAAATTTCAACCGGATGTCCAAAACCGGGACAGAACCGGGATGCCTACAGTTACCATTCACGGCATGGAAGCCGCTCATAGTAACATTCGGGGCGATATTCCAAGTTTTGCTACGCAAAAAATCGCCCCTCACACCTGAATCATATTCTCACGGAATGTGCAGCCAGTGCGCATTCCTGACCCGTGAAAAGTAACTGCCTACACCCCGCATTCCAGCTGGCAGTCATAGGGTTCCTTTTCAACATGCTCCGGGGCATACACCGCCGCCTCCACACAGCCCATGGCCTTATAAAACGCCTGGCTCTCCACTGCGGAATGTGCGGATATGTACAGTTTGTCCGCCCCTCTTTCCCTGGCCCACTTCTTTGCCGCACCAAAAAGCGCTCTGCCAATCCCACTGCCCCGCATGTCCTCGGACACATGAATACAGGACAGGTCAAGATACCTTGCCTGCGCTTTCAGTTCCATAAAGTCAGACTCCACGGAGGTAAATCCCTTCAGCGCCCCCTCTGAAAAAGCGCCATATACCAATCCGCCGCTGGCAGCCGTATGTCTCAGACATTCCACCAGGATCTCATATTCCTCCTGCGACCAGTCGTCAATAAAAGGATCCGCCCGGATCACCCACTTCCCGTCCACTCTGCGCCAGCAGTCCGTGACCTCCTGATGGCGGATAAAATTTTGAAACAAACTTCCTGTTATCTCGCTCTCATTTAATTCTCTGTACTGAATCATGTGTCAACCCGCTCCTTATCTTTTCTCTCCCTATAAAATACACAAAAATACAAAATCCTGCAAGTTATTAAAAAAACTATTGAAATTCTCATTCATAGTGCTATAATAATAGCAATGGAAGCATAGCTCAGCCGGGATGAGCGTTCGCCTCACACGCGAGAGGTCATGGGTTCGAGCCCCATTGCTTCCATTTTAAAATGATCTGGGGATATAGCTCAGCTGGGAGAGCGATACGTTCGCAACGTATAGGTCAGGGGTTCGAGTCCCCCTATCTCCATTTTCAGTGCCGGAACTGTGATCTTACAACGGTTCCGGTTATTTTTTTAATATAAAATATTTCGTGCGGCGTGACGATATTTATCTGTCAGATACGTCGTTTGTTCCGACGACGGCCTCTTTCATCGCAGGCCCGCACACAATTACAAAAACATTTGCAAAGGCCGGCCTCTTTATAGCTTCATTTTATCATCCGGGCCAGCATTGAACAGATTGAATTTTTATCCACCCAAACTAACTAAAAAGAGAAGGCCGTTGCGAAATTGCAACAGCCTCTCTTCTTTCTTTTATTTCCTGGTACGTTTCCCCACTATCCACAATAACACCAGTCCGGCAAGGGAAAGCGTCATAGACCAGAACCAAAACATCATATGAGAATCATCCCCGGTTTGAGGGATTGCGTGACCGCCCGGTTCACTATCCCCGGCCTTGCCGGATCCGGTATACACTCCAGGCAGACTGGAATCTTTCTGTGTTCCATTTGATTCCGATTTTTTCGGCAGCTCCCTCACTTTCGGATCTTCCGGAGGGTTGTCACCCCCCGGCCCGTCCGGCGGGTTCTCCATCCCCGGATTGTCCGGCCGATCTGGCGGGTTCTCAGGCCCCGGCTCATCCGGTGGATTCTCCGTTCCCGGATTATCCGGCGGGTTCTCCGTTCCCGGATTGTCCGGTGGACTCTCCGTTCCCGGATTGTCCGGCGGGTTCTCTGTTCCCGGATTGTCCGGCCGATCTGGCGGGTTCTCAGGCCCCGGCTCGTCCGGTGGATTCTCCTTGGGGGAATGACTGTTAGTAATCGTATATCCATCCACTGCGGCGGTATATCCATCCGGCACTTTTACCTCCCCGACTGTAAAAATGTATTCCCTCCCGTCAGCATCCTGCCTGTCAATCTCCAAAAAGGTATGACTCCAGCCATTGTTCGCATCCAGCATCACCCGGGCAAATTCCAGTGAATTCCGGTAGACCACCACTTCGATCTGAGGCGGCCGGATGCCGTCCCTGTCGCCGCCGTCCTCCCAGACCTTGCGGACCGTAAAGCTGGTCTTTGGTATTTGAGGGTTTTCCTCATCCTCTGGCCTGTGCCGGTTTGTTATCTCATATCCGTTCACAGCCGAATGATATCCGTCCGGGACGGACAGCTCTTCCACTGTATATTCATAATCTCTGCCTGCGGCATCCTGCTTGTCAATATCCAGATACGTATGACTCCAGCCGTTCTCCTCTGATAACAGCAGCGTGTCAAAGAGGATCCCGTTTCGAAATACCGCCGCCTCTATGGATGCGGGCCTGATACCGTCCTGATCTTCATTATCATCCCAAATCTTACGCACCGTAAAACTGGTCTTTGGCGTTTCCACTTCTGATTTTGGTACATGTCGGTTCACAATACTTAACCCGTTTATCACACATTGATAGCCTTCCGGAACCTCCGGCTCTCTCACCGAATAGACATATTCGGCGCCCCGTTCGTCAAATCGATCAATCTTTTCATAAAAATGGCTCCACCCGCTCTCCTCGTTGAGCTCCGCCGTATCCCAGAGCTGACCATTTCTCAAAACCTCCACCTTCACGCTTTCCGGCCTCAGCTTATCGATATCATTGCCGTCATCCCAGATCTTTTTCACCGTGAAGTTCCGAAACGCATACGTGTTGATTATGATCGTGCCCGATATGGTTTTGATATAATCCGGCACTTCGATTTCATCCACATAATATGTCCACGGCTGGTTTGCGTCATCCAGTTCCGTCAGATTGGACCAGGTATACCGCCAGCCCGTCTCCTGAGTTACGGATTGCGTGTCAATGATCTCGTCCACGTCCGTCAGTACGTCGTCAATCAGGAGCTTTCCTTTATGCCTCAGCGTAATCTGAAGGCTCTCCGGCCTCTGTGCGTACTCATCATTGTTATCCTGCCATATCTTATAGGCTGTCACCTCCGCAACCGGCATACCGATGTTGATCTCGCCGTTTCCTCCTATGCCTCCGCCGTTGGTCTTGCAGACATTTCCTGATATGATGACACCTGCAAGCTGATCCGCCAGGGCCTTGTCCTCCTGCGAGATGGATGCCGTAAGCCGCATACCTTCCAGATATTTCTCGCCATTTTTAATGGAAACCTCGTGCCATGATCCGTTCATGGTTTCCTTTCCCAGACCTTCAAAGGCAATTTCAATCCGCCCAAGCCCTCTTGTTGTCAGCGTACCCTTGCCGTCAAGGTACAGATCCTGGGCGCGGGCGCTGTCACCGCTTCCCGTCGCCGTATTTCCGTAAAGCGCCATACCGGTACCGCTGTGGGAGCGGACAATCGCCTCGCCGCAGCCGCCAATGCCGCCGCCTCCTCTGGCTGTGTTATCTGTGATAATCACTCCGTTGATCTGCAGATCCGCCCCATATTCGCCCTGTATCACACTGTCGACCTTATGCTCCACAAAGATGCCGCCGCCGGCAAACTGATGGCCGGACGTGTCCAGTGCGGTATTATCCATAATCCGTACTTTATTCTCCGGTGTTCCCTGGATAAAGCCCTTGCCGAAGAGAAAAATACCGCCGCCTATATCCGCCGTGTTGCCCGTGATATTCCCTGCCGTAATCTTCAGATTATGCCTGGAATAAATACCGCCGCCCAGACCGCTGCAACGATTGCCCTCCAGGGCCACATCCCCGTCAATCTCCAGATCATAAGCCCACACGCCGCCGCCCTGGCCCCGGTATCCGCCAGCTCCGGTATAATCCGAACACTCATTGCTTTCGATGGCAACCCCCCGGCTCATATAAAGCCTGCCATGATTGTTCATATAAGACGGGCTTGCCCCCTGATCTCCTATGGCGCCAACTATCACACCGCCGCCCCATACCGCCGTATTATTATGTATAAATACATTTCCTTCCAGCGTCACGTCATCGCCCTGTATGGCGCCGCCCATCTGGCTGGCCATATTGCCGTCAAATTCCCCTCCGTTTATAATCGTTTCCCCCAGCGAATAAACCGCTCCTCCAAAGCCTGCCCGGTTACTCACAAACCGGGGATTCCCCTGCATCTGTATGCCGTTGTCTGTGCAGATTGCCCCGCCATAAGTATAATCCCCCGTGCCGGCCTTATTGTTTGCGAATACAGGAATGCCTGTCAATGTGATTTCGGAATTTTCGCAGTATACCGCTCCGCCATTCTGGTCTGCCATATTGTCACTGAAATTCCCATCGCTTATCGTAACCTTACTTCCCTCAAATGCCCGTATAACCGCCCCGTTTCTTGACCGGTTACCGTCAAACGTTCCTCCATGTATATTTATTTCTCCGGTAATTGCGACAATGGCGCCGCCGGATGTGGAGAGCGTACCGCTGTCATGAATGCTGCCGCTGCGAAAGTCCAGCACCGAATCTTCCACCAGAAGCCCCCGGCTCTCCCCGCTCGTCATCTCCAGGCCTTCTACCGCCAGCCTGCCGCCTTCCTGCAGATTGACCACGACAAACCATGAGCCGCGCCCCGGCTTCTGGGATAATTTTCCCGGTCCCCTGAAACATACTTCGCAGCCCTCAATCCGGATCAGCTGCTCGGGCTTGGGATCCGGGCCTGACACCGTACCTGCTCCCTCTATGGTATAACCGTTAAAGTCAATGGTTATATTCCTGGTTATCCGGATTGCTTCCTCACTGAGAAAGTCCCTGGACAGTACAAGTATCCCGCCGTCCCCCGTCTCATCAATAAGCTCCTGCAGGGTCTTTGGCGCACCGCCCACATAAGCGTTTTCCGTCTGATTGAACACAGCGCCGTCCGTCTTGTCAATCTGATTACTGCTGTTCTCTTCGATTCTGCAGTCTCCGCTTAGATTAAGCTGCGAGGAACCCTCCAAATAAATACCGCCGCCAAGCGGCGACTGATTGTTCTTTACCACGGCATTACCGCTGATATTACAGACCGCATTCAACACATGAATACCGCCGCCGGAGTTACCAGCCTGATTATTACTTATTTCCGCCGTGCCGCCGATATTGGCTGTCGCACCGCTCTGCACCCGGATACCGCCGCCGGAGCCGCTGGCGGAATTGCTGCCGACACACCCGCCCGTCATCTCCAGCCTGCCTGATGCCCCGCTCACAACAATGCCTGCGCCGTTTCCGGAGGACTGGTTACCTGACACCGATCCGTCCTGCATTTCAAACACGCCGGCTGCAAACACGCCTCTGACACAATTCGTACTGGTAATATCCACATCACAATTCACCACTGTCCCCGAAGCGCTCACAAAGATCACGTTGTCGCCATCCGAATGCTCCAGTGTTCCTCCCCCGGTCAGTTCCAGCCTGCCCGAAACGTTGATCAGATTGCTTGTATTGGACGGTGCTTGTCCGCTCAGCCTGTGTCCGTTTAAGTTGAGCACGATTGTTTCACTGATATTCAATGGCTCTGTGACAACAATATCATCCAGAAGGCCTATGGTATGCGAATCCTCATCCACTTCCACATGATCGATTCCAAAAAGATCCACAAGCTTCTGAATATCCCCGGAAAAGGCATAAGCTTCCACTTTGTTCTCTTTCAGCGTTTTCAGATCCGGAGAGCTTGTGGGAGTCGGAGATATGCTTGGAGAAGGCGATCCCGTCTGGGTCGGAGATCCTGTCGGATTTGCGGGCTCTGTAGACTGCGCAGACCCTGTCGGTATCGGAGATCCTGAGGGATCTGCAGATTCCGTCGGCTGTGGAGATCCGATTGCCTCCGGGGTTTGCGCTGGCTGCGGAGATCTTGCCACTTCCGGTGTCTGCTCCGGCTCGGGCGTCTGCGTTGGCACAGGAGATTCCTCCGGCTGCGGGGATTCGATTGCTTCCGGTATCTGCGGCGTCTGTGCCGGCTCGTGAGATTCCTCCGGCTCAGGCTGTGGTGTTTCCACTATCCCCGGAGAATCCTTCGGCTCAGGCTGCGGTGTTTCCACTATCCCCGGAGAATCCTCCGGCTCCGGCTGCGGTGTTTCCACTGTCACGGGAGAATCCTCCGGCTCCGCTAAATCCGCTTTCTCGTCCTGATTCTCCCCCTCAGTGCCCACATAGGAATCGTCTTTCTCATTTGTGCATAATTCATATTCTGTCTTATTTGGCGTCGAATCAGAACCACCAATTACATCTGCTGCCATGGCCTGATCCGGACACAATGACATCACCAGGAGAGAGACTGCGAAAACCCATGCATACGCTCTTCTCATCCCCGGCTTCCTGCCGCATTTCAATGTCCATCTTGTCTTTTTCACAAAGACACCTCCACTGCTGTTTCACTCTATTCAATTAACAACCCAAAAGCGCTGACTTCTAGACACATTTTAGCACAATCATACATTTTTACAAGTATCGTTTTGCACAAAATATTTATTTTGTCTTCATTAAAAAGTGGGAATCCCGACTTACCGTTATCCCAAAATTCTTTCCGCCTCCCTGATATCTTCCAAGGTTAACCCCCATCTCTGATCCGGCGTCACCTGATGACTGGCAACTGCTTCATTGTGCAGAGCCAAATCGTCAAGCACCACCCAGCCGCATACATCCGGATGTTCCCTGAGCCATAAAAGAATCTCCTCCGCTTTCACAAAACTGAATTTTTTGGTTTTTCGAATCTCGTCCGTTGTCAGATCCGGCGTCATCCCTGAAATTTTCAATCCCGCATCAGCCAACAGGCCAACCAGCCTCTCGGCTTGCGGACACAGCGGCCTGATCCTGCCGTCAAACCAGAAACGCCATCCTGAGTGAAGGATGATCTTTGCCCCGGTTCTTGCGGTCAATGCCGCCAGCATTTCAATTTTTTCCGCATCAATCTGCGTTCCGCCGCTGATTTCCTTTTGATGATTCTCATTCCAAAAAGCTGAGTTGAGCACCCCGTCTATATCGAGAAATATAACTTTCGTCATAACGCATCCCTTCCCCTTACATCCTCCTGCCGTCGCCTATATTATACAACAAAAATTGCAGCTGTAAATCACGGGTATTACGATTTGCGTCACATACTATACAAATATAAACTTTGGGGATATAATAGGAAAAAGAAGCTGTTTGGCGCATATGGTAATCGGAAAGGTTTCGAATTTTGCATAAAGCTGACAGCATATGCGGAAAGGATGTGGCATTAGCCGTTGCCTGAAAAAACAAAGAACATAACTTAATTGGTGATTATTCTGGTTACAGGGAATGTCACCTGGCTCCAGATTGGCTGCTTATTTATAAACAGACCGATGACGAACTAAGGCTGAACCGTACCGGATCACATGCGGATTTATTTGGGATGTGATAATAACAGTATTATCAAGAACATAGATAATTGCGAAACTTGTAAATTTTCAAAATATTGTATGAATATTTCAGCAACTTACTGTTTCGCAATCACCTATTATGAAAGATAAATAGAAAGGTCAAATAACAAAAAATGGACGAGCTCATAGAACAGATTTTATCTTTATGGGAAACGGAACGCGGACAAATATCGCAAATCTATTCCTCCGTATGGGAAGTCAACCGTGACTGTGTAATAAAAGTGTACGAAAACAAAGAACAGCTGGAGAGAAATGTAAGAATAGGGGAAATCTTATCGGACTTCCATATTCCGGTTGCGAAGATTGTTCCCACGAAAACAGGGGAACAATATGCCGCCTGTCAGGGCCATTATTTTCTCATGACAGAAAAATTATCGGGGAGTAACATTTCCGATCTGAAGGACAGCGAAATGGCCCGGAAAATGGGCGCTGCGATCGCACGGCTGCATGTGGCGTTCGCTCAATGCGAAAAGGAGCTTGCCTTTTGGGATAACAGCCTCTTAGAAGAGATGAAGGGATGGGTGCGGGAAAATTTAGCAGCCAATGAATGGAAGATCCTCGGCGAAGAGGACTATACAAGGACAGTCAGCCTGTTAGAAGCCGTATATCCCTCCCTGCCGGAGCAGTTGATTCACAGGGATGTGCATTTCGGAAATTTTTTATTCTTTGAGGGCAGCCTGTCCGGATACATTGATTTCGATCTGAGTCAGAGAAATATCCGGATATTTGACCTCTGCTATTTTCTTTCCGGATTGCTGGCGGAAGAGACAGAAGATGCTTTTACCAAAGAGGAATGGCTTGAAAACGTCGAATCCGTTATCGCAGGGTATGAAAGCGTCCTTCCTCTTACGGAAACAGAAAAAAAGGCGCTCCCCTGCGTGATGGAGTGTATCGAAATTCTGTGCGCCGCCTACTTCGCCGGCATGCAGGACACAAAACACGCAGATGATGCGTGCCGTGTGTTCCGCTTTCTGCAAAGCTGTGAAAATGATATTTAAAAGCCTGGCCCGCCTCCTGCGGGGAATCATCTATTTCACCGGCGGGGCCTGCCTGCCGTCCATGTGCATACTATAAATATAGGCGTCCTCAAGGGTCGCCTTACAGGGACTGCATTCCAATTCGGGAGGCGTTTCACTGATAAATTTGATCTGCAATTCGTCCCCTACATACTGTTTGGATGAGACGGGATACTTTTTTTCCACTTCCCTCGCCGCCCTCTCATCCCTTGCCTTGCAGATCCATATGCGGCCTTCTGCCTGTTCTAACAGTCCTCTCATGCTTCCGGAATAGAGAAATTTCCCCTTTTTCATGACGGCGAGCCGATTGCAGACCGCCGCCAGATCTTCCACCACATGGGTGGAAAACAAGACGGTACGGCCCTGCGAAAAGTCCGCAAGCAGATTCCGGATGCGGATCCGTTCCTCCGGATCCAATCCGGTCGTCGGTTCATCCACAATCAAAAATTCCGGTTCATTTAAAAGCGCCTGAACAAGCCCGACTCTCCGCTTCATACCGCCGGACAATTGCCGCATCTTCTTTTTGCGATGCTCCGACAGACTTGTCTTTTCCAGATAACAGGCGATGCGTTTTTTGCAGACCGCAGCGGATATGCCGGATAAATCCCCCATATATTCCAGGCATTCCTGCACGGTCAGACCCGGGTACAGGTCAATCTCCTGGGGCAGATATCCGATTTTCCTCTGTATTTTTTCATAATTTTCCCTGGTATAGGGGATTCCATCCAAGGTCACGGTTCCCCCGCCCGGCGACAGTACGGTGGTAAGCACCCGCATCAGCGTTGTCTTTCCCGCCCCGTTTTCGCCAAGCAGCCCAAAGATTCCACCCGGGATCTCCAAACTGGCATGATTGACTGCCGTCACTTTATTTTTGAAGGTTACTGTCAAATCCTCGATCTTAATTCCCATGATCTCAACCTCTTTTCTCAATGATTTTGGGCAGCGCCGCCGCTGCCATGATTCCAAGACTAATACAAACCATTTTTCCGCACAGCCAGCTCAGATCGCCGTCGTTTCCCAGCCTTCGAAACGAATAGGAAAACAGGTTCCATGCCCCGAGGCAGCGATCGCCTGCGCTGGAATTTGTAAACAGCCACAGCAGCAGGCAGCAGCCGATTCCCATCCACATATTCCGAAACAGGATGGAGAGCAGGTTTGACAAAAGCCCCCAGAAGCCAAGGGTGACAGTGATAGCGGCAAAGTAAACGAGAAACTGGCACATTTCACCGCCCTGGCCGCTCTGCCCGGTTTGCGCCGTTTCCGGATTCTGAAACAGAAAAAAGAGTCCATAGCCGATAACTGCCACAGCCAGCAAAAACAGTTCCTGTATCGCCATTCTTCCGTAAACGGAGCAAACCCTCTTTTTCAGCGGGTACAGCCGCTGTATCTCTGAGCGTCCGCAGACAATCTCCTGGGTATAGGTGTCCGCACAGAGCGAAACGGCAAGGATCGCCAGCGGCGCTTCCAGGGCAACGCCGATTTCATAAGAATCACTCACCCCTCTGACAAGGCTTAAGATCACCACAAAGCACAGAGCACAGGCCTGTTTGGGCAGCGGAAGGGATATTTTCATTTCGTGGATCAATACACCCGCCTCCTTTTCCAGATCTGTATGGAGAGAAAGATCAGGCAGACGGCGGCCAGGATCAGAAAAACCTGATTCCGCAATGTCAGCGGTGCGGCGGTATCGAAAAAGGGCCCCGGAAACCGCACCATAATCGATAACGGCCTGCCATAATAGCCGTAAATGCCGTTTTCATTCCTGCTTCCCATGTTGGAATATACGATATAGAGAAGCAAAAGCGGCACTGCGGGCAGCGGGCTTTTAAATAAGAGGGAAATCAGGCTATAGACACTTACGATCATCAGCATATTCGGCAGGATATAAAGGCAGGTGGCCCACAGAAAATCCGTCAAGCGCACCGCAAAGCCGCTTTTTTGCGCTGACATCAGGCATAAACCATAAAATACCAGGTTCAGGACCGCCAACAGGATCAGGCAGACCGCAAAGCCGCCTCCCACCTTGCCAGAAAGGTATTTCCCCGCGCTGACAGGCTTTGTGTGGAGAAGCTCATAGGTATTCCTCCTCGTATCCTGCAGAAACAAAACGGATAAGAAAACGGTTGCGAAAAATCCCATAAACAGTCCGGCAAAGTCGGCGAATTTTCTGGAAAAGTAATACGAAAAGGTCCTGTTTTCCAGTTTCTCCGCAATGTAGGCATTGATTTCTTCACGGGTCCCCTTGCGATAACCGGCCTCATAATAGCCGTAATAGGGCCTGTAGAAACCATGCTCCTCCAGATGCCTGCAGGCTTCCAAAATATCCATTTCCTGCATTTCCTCGATGACAGACTGCGCCCCCGCTTTGTCCATCCCGAACTCCGAAAGCAGCGCTTCCCGTATCCCCTCTTCCCATATTTCCCGCCGAAGCCCCTTCTCTGTGGGCACATATCCCTCATAAACATCCCCATAATGAACCGTTTGGGGATAATCATTCCGAATGGTTTCCCCTTCCGCAAGATAACGGATGTTCAGATAGGGACTCACGTTTTGATAAACCATCAGAACACCGACCGCAATGCCGGCCCAGAACAGCGGGCTTCTCACATAATTTTTAACCTCTCTTTTCAAAATTGACCACACGGTTTTACCTCCTTTTTCCTGATGCGGTTATTGTAAAAGAGAAATCACAACAAAAAAACAATGCCGGATCACTTACGCAATCCGACAAAATATTGCCGTCACCACGGCCCCTGCCTGTTCATCATTTTCCAAAATCAGTTTCCCTCCATGCTTTTCACAGTACAGCCTGCTGATATACATTCCCATTCCCGCATGCTTCAGGCTGTCTTTCACATTCTTCCCGTAGAAGGGTTCCGTAATTTTTTCGGCGTCTTCCCGAAAGCCGTCGCCGTCATCCCTGACGCAGATCCTCAATTCGCGGAAGCGGATATTAACCGTGACTGCGATCTGCTTTTTGGCGTAGCGCAGGGCATTTGACAGCAGGTTTTCCGTCACCTCCAAAATAATCTCCTTATCGCCGTAAAATTCCTCCCCGGATTCCTGCACCTGCAACACGCATTGCTTTCCATACTCCTTTTCCAAAATGGCAAGCTCCGCCCGGATCGCTTTCTCCAGCCCTCCGGCAGAAACAGGCTCCGGGAACAATTCCCGGTTTTCCAGGCTGCTCATTTTTCGCATGGTCTCCACAAAGGCATCCATACGCTCGATCTGCCGTCCGCTCTCCGCCAGCATTTCCATCGCCTGTGCCATATCGATATCCGCACCTGGCAGATACTCCGTCAGCATTTCCTGATACCCTTTCAGAACGGACAGGGGAGAACGGATATCGTGGGCAATGGCCGAGCGCAGCATCTTCTCTTCCTCAATCGTCCTCCACAGGATCCGGTTATTTGCGGCAAGCTGCTTTCGCATCCGCTCGAACTGTCTGCAGAGCATGCCCATCTCGTCCTGATTCTCATAGGTGACGGGCACATCAAGATGATTTTCTGCAATCGCTCTCGAGGCCCTTCCCAGTTCTTCCAGCGGCTCTCTTAATTTGTTCCGGTAAAAGAGAAAAACCGCCCCACCGCTTCCTGCTATGGACAGAATCAATATGGTATAAGTCTGCAGAAAATCACAGAGCTCTGACACAAAATAGTCCGGCCGCGTCATCTCACATTCGTTCGGCCTTGGAATATCCGCCACGAAATCGGGCCCCTGCTTTTCCGCCGCCTGAAAATATGCCTCTTCATCCACATAATGCCACCAGATACGCATCTGTGCCCGCACGGCGATTCTGCCAATGACTGCCGAGATGAGAAAGCTGACGAATAAGGCGATTGCCATATACAAAAGTATTGTTTTTCTCACGGAAAGATTTCTTATTTGCTCCATCGGTACCCCATTCCCCACACAGTTTCAATATATTCGGTTTCTGAATATTGGCGAAGCTTTTTCCGGATTCTCCGGATCAGTTCCGTGATCACCCGGCTGTCCCCTTCTGCGTCAAATCCACAGACTCTCTCATATACCCTTTCTTTCTCAAAGACCATTCCCGGATTCATGGACAGGAATTCAATGATTGCATATTCCAGTTTTGTCAGTTCCAGGTAATTCTCGTGAATCTGCACGGTTTTTGCCTTATAATCAATGGTCAGTTCGCCCTGAAAACAGCATTCCGTCCTGTTTTTACGCCGCTGTTCCCGCTTCAGGTGCGCCGTGATCCTCGCATCAAGCTCCCTCAGGCTAAACGGCTTCAAAATATAGTCGTCACCGCCCGAGGAAAGCCCGTTCACAACGTCCTGTTCGTCCGAGCGCGCCGTCAAAAACAGAACAGGGCAGGCTACTTTATCCCGCATCCTCTGGCACACCTCGATCCCGTCAATGTTCGGCATATTCACATCCAGCAAGATAAGATCCGGCTGCAGCTTCACTTTGCTCAATCCCTCCGCTCCATTTCGAGCCGTAATAACCTCATACTTTTTGATTTCAAAATATCTTCTCAGCATTTTGAGAAGCTCGGCATCGTCGTCAATAATCAATATTTTATAAGCCATTTTAAACCGCTTCCCTTTCTCTCATTGCTCGTTAAGTACGGCTTTGATCCGTCTGACACCGGCGCTGGACGCCTCTTCCTTCCTGATTTTGAAAGAGACAAGTTCCCCGGTATTTTTCGCATGAGCTTTCCGGAGAGGCATCGCTTCCAGAATGACGTCAGTCTTTTTCCGGATCGCTTCATTTACGATCGCTTCCACCTTTTCCTGATCCTTCCTGACATGTCCGCAAAAAGCAAAGCGTCCGTTTCCTGTACGGCAAAAAGCCCCAAGCTGATATACTATCAACTCAGGGCGAACTTCCTTGTCCGTGTTACCACCTAATTTCAGATTTCTCTGCACTCTGTCAATACGGGATTTTCCAATATTGCTTCCTGCGTTAACGGGGGAACTCCGTTGAAGCCTACTGGGACTCATCCGTTCGGTTCACGGCTCGGAGGCTGCTTCCCTATTAGTTCAATGAAGATTCGCACCAGCCATCTTCTCTCTGTGAAATCCCTAATATCTACTCTTCCTCGTCAAAGCCTTTTTGTTTTAAATTAGTCAAAACTATAGCATTGCGGAACCTGTTTGTCAAGCGGTTTGAAACGGATCCTTTGACGCTATTTTTGAATTCGCCGAAAAAGATAGTGAGAAGTACCTGTGCATCTGCTATAATGAACGCAAAATACGAAAACCGGCCCCAGCTTTGAAACCAGAAATTTGATACCCGTAAAGGAGGATTTCCTATGACAAAAACCATTGAAAACCTGGTCTCTTTTCCCGTAAACGCACAGCGAAACTCCTTTTTCGGCGCCCTTTCTTCCATTCTTCTCCATCGGAACGGTTACACGGAAGACACCCCCTTTTTCTGCGGCAGGCGCCAGAGCGCCTGTATCCGGTGCGGCCGTTGTAAAGACGTATCTTTTCTGAAAAAACAGCACCTTCAAATGTATCAATATTTAATCACGATTACGGGCTGCGCCTATTTCTGGATCGACAGGGAAATCGGCAGTCCGTATAGCTTGAAATAAAGTATAATCAATAAGTCCTAAATAATCGAAAAGCTGGCTCTGCTTTGGTTCTGAACACCCTTTTAATTCTTCAAGCGTTACAGTAGAAAGATAAACTTCATACTTTCCATATCTACCATCTCCCACATACGTCTCCCATTTAGATTATACAAAAAACGCATATAAAAACAATGAATACAGGATAATATTTGCCTGATTTCCTGATTTTTTTAGATTGCCCCTTGACTTTTACGTTACGTCATAGTCTATTCTATAGAAAAACAGGAAAGGGGCAAAAGACATGAAGGTATCTGCCATACGTTCAGACCTTGTCTATTCAAAAATTATGAATGCGCCTATGGATAAAAAGAATGACATTTATCGGTATGAACTGATGATGCCGTTTGAAAGAAAATGGGCTGTATGGGATTGATTTACCTGTTAAGGTGACAAAAACGGATATGACAACTTTGAATGAATCTGTCAAACCTATTATTCGAGACGGGTTAAATGTTCAAGGACTTGAAAATCTCAATGCTTATCTTTATGGGGATGAATTGGCCAAATTACAAAACCAAAACTTTCCGCAAATGGGCCTGCCTTATTGCGCCGGATATGCCTGCGGTTATCATTTTGTAAAGCATTACCTGAAAAAAACCGGTAAAAGCATAGTGGAAGCGACGCTTTTACCTGCAAAAGAAATTTTAGACGCCGCAGAGGACTTTTGGAATGACTGAAAAACTACTGTCTGTCCGGGAAGTTGTCAAATTGACCGGCATAACCGCCCGCACCCTTCATTATTATGATAAAATCGGGCTTTTGAAACCCGCAAAAGTAACCGAAGCAGGCTATCGGATGTATGACAGGGCATCGCTATGCCGCTTGCAAACTATTTTATTGTTCCGTGAATTACGGTTTCCCTTAAAAGAAATCAAGGCAATTCTTGACAACCCTGATTTTGACCTGTCAGAAGCGCTCTCCCAGCAAATCAGGCTGTTAGAATTACAATATAAGCACATAGGGGAACTCATTACCTTTATCCGTGAAATCCAAAGCAAAGGAGTGACAGCAATGAATTTTGATGTTTTTGACAAGAGCGAAATTAAAACGTATGAGGCGGAAGTCAAAGAAAAATGGGGCAAAACGAAAGCGTACCAGGAGTACAGGCAAAAGAGGAGCTCCCAAAAGGAAGACCGTTACGGCAGGATTGCAGAAGAACTGATGGCAATGTTTTCCGAATTGGGAGAAATGAAGCATTTAACGCCTGACGACGACCAGGTACAAAAGAAAATCTCTGCCTTACAGAAATTTATCACCGATCACTACTATACATGTACCAATGAGATCCTTGGCGGATTGGGTGAAATGTATGTATGTGATAAACGCTTCCGAACCAACATTGACAAGGCAGGGGGCGATGGAACCGCCGCCTTTGTCAGAGAGGCGGTTGCCGCATATTGCAGTAAATAAAGGTGAAAGAAATTCTCAGTCCGTGTACTTTGCCGGCTTAGAATTTCTTTACACCATCTCTCCTCACTTTTGCAAGACGGCAATTGTAGGGCAAAAAATAAAGCCGGGAACCTGTTTTTAGATTCCCGGCCTACGTTTTTACTATGCTGTCCGTTCTGCTTTCAGTTTTTTTACTTCGTCAAGTGGAAGTCCTGCGTATTCCGCAATTTTTTCAAGTGTCAACATTCCATCCGCTAACATTCTTTTAGCAACCTCTTTCAAAGATTCTTTTCTCATATCCTCCATCATTTTACACATTTCTTGAACTCCTTTCGGGTTTTCTTTCAAATATCTTGTTCGTTCTGCCATCAGTTCAAAATTCATATCAGCTGCCTGGGTACAGTTAAAATCGTGCATGAGTTTTCCTATATCGGATTCCCCACGATATTCACCATTCACATAAAGGATATGCTCCCCATCTTCAAAAGATTTACCCGTTGCCAGGTTAATTCGCTCAATCGGATAAACTGCTTTGCCTTGACCATAAGAATCTTTTTCAATGATAAAAATTGTATATGTGTCTGGCAATTCTTTAAATTCCTGACCTGAATGGAGATTCTCTACGTCCATCCCGCTGGAATGATACCTTGCCCTGTGTGGGTCTGCTCCCTTGTCTTGCCTCTGGACTTCCAAATCATATTTTTCCCAACTGAATCTGTTCCATATGCGTCCAAACAGATAGAACGTGCCCCAGCCAGTCTTTTTATATCCTTCTGTGTTTCACAATCAGTAATATTTAAATCCGGTTTATCTGTAATAATGCGCAACACAAATTCAGCCAGTGGAATATTGTCTTTAAAAAGACAACGCATGAAATCATCATCGATTGGTCGTAAACCTCTTAAACGCTGTAAATCTTCCTGATATTGCCGTTCCGTCACTGTCAATCTTCCCACCTGCTTTCCTTTCTGTTTTCGTATCTCCATACTAACATATAATCCGAATATTTTCAATCACATCCAGACCGTCTACACGGACAAAACTAAACAGTTTACCGTTGCTTTGTCCACACGGTCAACACCGTAGGTGCAGGACAATGCCCACGGTACAGCAATATAGAAGGCTGACTGAGACTTCAAACAAAAGTATTCAGACGATTTTGTATCCTGCCGCTTCCAAAACAGAGACCGCTTTCTCAAAAGCCGCACTCTTTACAAGAATATAGTCTGTATTGTAAGTTGAAACAGCAAAAATGCTAATCTCATTCTCAGCTAAAATACCGGAAACCCGCGCCAAAACACCAACTAACGAAAAATCCAGAATCCCCTGGATGCTCAGCCCCCTCCATCCATCGTCACATTCCACCGTATTCTTTGGCGTATCCTCCGGTTTCTTTAATTCCATGTGCCCTCCCAAAATGCATGAAAAATCTTCTTTTATGCGTAATGATACTTCTCTCTGTTCTGATGAAGGAAAACCAGCGCTACAACCATGGTGATCAGCTCTGCCGTCGGAACTGCAAGCCATACCCCTGTTACCCCCAAAACATTAGGCAATGTAAAGAGCAGCACTGTAATCAGTCCGAACGTCCGCAGGAATGACAAAATTGCTGACAGCTTCCCGTTTGATAATGCGGTAAATGCGGCAGAGGTAAAAATGTTCAGCCCGCAAAACAGAAAGCTAAAAGGGAAAATCAAAAATCCGTTTCGTGCAATTTCATAAACAGACGTTCCCTTTTCTGCAAAAATACCAACCAATGACGAGCCAAAAATGAAAGCTGCTGCAAAAACAGTGACCGAAACAAAGACAATGAACCGCATACAAATTGAAAATACATTCTTTAACTGTCTGCCGTCCTGCTTCCCATAGTTATAGCTGATGACAGGGGCTGCTCCCATAGAAAAACCTATGAAAAGGGCACTCAATAAAAACTGCGTATAGATAATGATTGTGATTGCCGCAACTCCGTTTTCTCCAAGCAGTCTCATCATAATGCGGTTAAAAAGGAATGTCGTAACCGCCGTCGCCGCCTGGCTTACCATTTCCGAAAAACCATTGGTACAGCTTTTGGCCAATACGGAAAAATCCATGACCGGCTTTCTGAAATGCAGACTGCCTTTCTTTGCGGAAAAGAACCACAATCCAATC